>OLGM01000029.1_pt1 | contig 91976 bp, 83 predicted proteins | sample 1606001 | NCBI WGS metagenome assembly OLGM01 (sample SAMN03283294) | human gut metagenome | biome: human-associated habitat; material: feces | host: Homo sapiens | place: Peru | collected 2012
AGGCTTGAGACCTATTGTTAAGCTATAGATAAGAGATTTCGTATGTCCACTTTTACCTATATTTATAAACATATTTTTATGTTTTTGGTTTCTTAACAATTAGTCCCTCTTAATGTAAGTGTAAACAGCAGACAATTCTGCCAAGTTACGATTATCTTACCATGGGGCAGGTGAAACATCAAGACAGCTTAAGGAAAGTTTAAGAAATTGGCAGAAAGATTAAAGTGGAAATGTGCATTCTTAAATAAATATTTTACTTGTGAAGCGGGGATGAATGTGCTATAATCTCTCCGGTGCGTCAGAACGCAGCGGGGCCGGGTTTCTCCGGGGTGCGTTCTGAAAAAAAAGAAACCTGTACGTTGAATTGACAAAGAGAGCGAGGAATCTACGTGTATCTGACAAAGGACGAGTTTCTGCAGAAATTTGGAATTCTGCCGCAGGAATTTGAAGAGGCAGATATTTCCTGGGAAGAACTGCTGGAAATTGCGGATGATTATGAACGGCGCCGGCCGACGCTGGAAAAGATCCGAAAAGAATTTGTAGCAGAATTTCTGCAGGACAAGGAAAAAGAGATCGGACTGCAGTCATACCACAGCCGCCTGAAGGACACCGAACATCTGGTGGAAAAGCTGGTGCGCAAGCGTCTGGAAAATTATGCAAAATACCGGAAAATGGATGCGACAAACTACATGCGTTATGTGACAGACCTGATCGGAATCCGGGGACTTTTGCTGTATCGGGAGGACTGGGTAAACTTCCATAAATACATTACCCACTGGTTTAAAAACGATCCGGAAAAATATATCCGCGATTACGGCCGTGACTACGACCAGAACGCTTCGGGCTACATGGCAGAGCCGCCGAAAGTCCATACGAGACTTGGTGATTACGCCGATATCTATGTGAACTGGATTCCCGAGGAGAATATTCTGGACCGGAAACATTACCGTGCGGTGCATTACATTGTCGTTTACCGCGGCGTCTACATTGAAATTCAGATCAAGACGCTGTTCGAGGAGGGCTGGGGAGAGATTGACCACAGCATTCTCTATCCGCGGCGCAAGGGAAACGCCATGCTGACCGAGTTTTCCGAGCTGCTGAACCGTCTGGCGGGTATGGGAGACGAGATGGGCTCGTTCTACCGCCGTCTCCAGGTTGTGCCGGATGAGAAGTTCCAGAGCAAGGAAACGATCGTGCGCAAGCGTGAATTAAGACCGCAGGTTAAGGCAGCGGTGGAAAAACGTGACCTGAACGAAATTCATACGATGGATGATGCCGTCTGGAGCATACTGAAAGAATAAAACTGCTTTTCAGACATGGGAAAGGATAAGAAAATGGATGGAAGAAACACGGGCCGCATGGGCTTTTCTCATGCAGCAGAGGACTCTGCGGAGAATATGATGGCGGCAGTCAAAGCCGGAAAAATCCGAAAACATCTGATGGGAAATACCTCGCCGATCCGCTACGGAACAATGGAAAAGCGCGAGATGACCGAATATACTGACTTTGTCCGGACGAAACTCTGCTATGAAATCCTGAATCTGCCCGGGGAGGAAAAATGAATACAATAGAAAAAATATACACAAACTACGACGGACTTCTGGAAGAATTTTCCGAGGAAGTAATCCAGAGCCGTTACGCTGTTTTTTACGAAGAAATCGAGGAATTTGCCAAGAGTCTCGGCATCCGCGAGAAAATCCAGATCAGCGAGTCGCTGTTGAGCCATGCAGTGCTGGACTATTTCACGGATATTTCCCGCCTGAAACATTTTCATCAGGCAAAGCATATCAATTCATTGAAAGTGATCTCCTATGAGACCTACTGGCTGCTGCGGAGAAAACCGATCCAGATCCTGGTGGAGGATGAGACATCGGATGCGATGGCATTTCTGAACGAAAAGTTCGTCTTTTCCCGGATTGCCAAATATCTGATGGGCGACGGAAAACGGGTGATTTTAAGTCCGGAGACGAAAAAAGGCTTTCTGAATTATCTCGATTCGCTGTTTTATTACCTGAAATACCGCAATTACGATGCGGAAATGCTCGAGATGATGCTGATGGGCTTCAAAGCGGGTGTTCTTGTGGCGGATGATTTAAAGGAGCAGGAGTCCTGAAAAACGGGCGGAAGCGGAATACAACAAAATAAGATGAAGATCGAAAGAACCGGACGGGCCGTAAGGCTGCTGTCGGGTTCTTTTTTTGTGCGGTGCTGCATAAAGTGCAGAGAAAACATTGCGATGCATGGACAGAAAACCGTTTAACAATGGAGGGACGGGAACTGCTTTCCTTTGGAACTTTGTACAGGGAGGAATGGATATGGCCACGCTCGAAAAAATCAATGCATTTCTAAAAGCGGCGAATGCAGCCGCCTGGGGACCGCCGCTTCTTTTTCTGCTGCTTGGGACAGGCATTTTTCTGACCATCCAGCTTCGCGTGCTGCCCATTCGACGGTTGTTCTTTGCGCTTCGTACAGCATTCGGCCGTGAGGCGAGGCACAGCGGGGAGAAAACAGAAGCGGGAGTTTCGCCGTTCGCATCGCTGATGACGGAACTTGCGGCGGAGATCGGGACGGGCAATATCGTGGGGGTTGCATCCGCAATGGCGCTTGGAGGACCGGGAGCACTGGGATGGATGATGCTGGCGGCGGTTGTGGGACTTGCTTTGAAATTTTCTGAGAGTTTTCTCTCGGTGCAGTACCGGATGCAAAGAAAAGATGGAACATACTGCGGCGGTCCGATGGTGACGCTGACCAGAGCATTTCCGGGGGAGCGGCTGGCGAAGATGCTGGCTGTGTTTTTTGCCGGAAGCGCCGTGCTGGTATCCCTCGGAATGGGCAATATGACGCAGGCGAACTCGATTGCGCTGGCGATGCAGGATACGTTTGGCGTGGCAAGAGAAAAAAGCGCGTTGGTGCTGACGATTCTTCTGCTGCTCGTGGTGACAGGCGGACTGCGTTCCATTGCAAAAGCGGCGGAGGTGCTGGTACCGGGAATGGCACTCTTTTATCTGGGCGGGGCAGGAATGGTAATCGGCCTGCACGCCGGAGAGCTTCCGCGGACACTGCTTGCAATGGTACGGGACGCGTTTTCTTTCCGGGCGGCATCGGGAGGAGCGGTGGGTGCGGGAATTTCCCTGCTGCCGCCGGCCTTGCGGTATGGAATTTCCCGCGGTGTGTTTTCGAATGAAGCAGGGCTTGGCGCAGGCGGAATCAGTGCTGCTGCGGCGCAGACCGACGATCCCGTGTGGCAGGGGTACATCAGCATGACAGGTGTGTTCGTTGATACCATGGTGATCTGTCTTGTGACCGGCCTTGTCATCGGAGTGACCGGGGCGGCAGAGCGGATACCGGAGGCGGAAAAAGCGGATGGCGCGGCGATGGTAATCCGTGCTTTTGCGAGTGTGTTCGGACCAGCGGGAGGCTCTGTTGTTGCGGTCGGGATTCTGCTGTTCGCATTTGCAACGATGGCCGGCTGGGCATACCAGGGGGAGCAGGCGTTTCTCTGGCTGGTGAAAAAGGATAGCTTCGGAATGGTTTACCGTGTTTTCTTCTGCTTTGCAGCGTTTGCCGGGTGCGTCTGCATGGCGGAAACGGTCTGGAATTTTGCGGAGCTTGCCAATGCCTGCATGGCGGTGCCGAACCTGATCTGTGTGCTGCGGCTCTGGGAGGAAGTAAAAGACGAGGCGTTCCGGTTTGAAAGCAGGATAAAAAAGGCGGAACAAAAGAAAGACAGAAATACATGAGAAAACGTATTTCCGGCCATCAGGCAGATTTCGAGGTAAGCTGATCGAGAGAGCCGAAAGAATATCCCATTTCTTCCCACTTCGTCAGCAGCTCATCGAGAATCTCCGCGTTAGTGGATGAGGTATTATGAAGCAGGACGATGGCACCGGGATGAATGCGTCCGGTCAACTTTTTGAAAGCCTCATCGTGGGTCGGCTGCTGATCCTGGTACCAGTCTACATAGGCAAGACTCCAGAAAAAGGTCTGATAGCCGAGATCTTTTGCCATCTGCAGATTCTGCGTGCTGTATTTTCCCTGAGGAGGCCGGTAAAATTTCACCATTTCCTGGCCGGTGGTCTCCTGATAAAGAGCGGAAACACGGTTCAGCTCTTCGGAGAAGGCTTCCTGCGTGGAAATTTTGGACATATCCGGGTGCGACCAGGTGTGGTTTCCGACGATATGGCCTTCTGCCGCCATGCGTTTGACAAGATCCGGCTGGTCGGAGAGAAAATTGCCGACGACAAAAAACGCCGCGGGTGTCTGATGCTTCTGGAGTGCGTCAAGGATTGCCGGGGTGTTGCCGTTTTCGTAGCCGCAGTCAAATGTCAAATAAATGATGTTTTCTTCCGGTGAAGCGGCAAACCAGGCATTGTAGGCGGCAAGCTCTTCGGATGTAGCGTTGCCGACGGGAGTCTTCCCTTTTTCAGGGAAGGAGAGGCCCCAGTTTTCGGCAGCGGAGGAGAGAACGGGCAGCGAAACGGAAGAAACTGGGGTTTCCGGCGCAGCAGAGAGAAAAACTGGGGCTGCCTTTCGGAGCGCGCGGCAGGTAAAGTGGGACAGAACAGAGCCAAAAAGGAAAGCGGAGCAGAAAAAAGCGGCGGCGATACCGGCTTTTTTCAGGATCCGGCGGGAAAGGGGTGAAAGAGAACGCATAAAATCCCCCTCCAGGACTTTTTGAGACAATATATGTATGGGTGAAAGAAAACATGCGGCACACATCTGTTTGACTTTACCTGCAATCTATGTCACAATGGCGGTAGAGTGGATGGAAAGGGCAGAGAAAAACAAGATGACAAAATATGAGATTTTAAAAAAGTACTTCGGTTACGACTCCTTCCGAGAGGGACAGGAAATGCTGGTGGATGCACTTCTTTCCGGGCAGGATGTGCTCGGCATCATGCCGACCGGCGCGGGAAAATCGCTGTGCTATCAGATTCCGGCGCTTCTGCTGCCGGGGATTACGCTGGTAGTATCTCCTTTGATTTCCCTGATGAAGGATCAGGTATCCACCCTGAACCAGGCGGGAGTTCACGCTGCATTTCTGAACAGCTCGTTGAGTGCAGCGCAGTACCGGAAAGCACTTGGATTCGCCATGGAGGGCAGATACAAGATTATCTATGTCGCTCCGGAGCGTCTTCTGACACCGGAGTTTCTGTATGCGGTGCAGTCGATGGAGATTTCGATGATCAGTGTGGATGAGGCACACTGTATCTCCCAGTGGGGACAGGATTTCCGCCCAAGTTACCTGAAAATCACAGAGTTTGTAGATCGGCTTCCCACGCGTCCGGTGATCGGAGCCTTTACGGCAACGGCAACAAAAGAGGTGCGGGACGATATCGAGGCACTGCTGTCGCTGCGTGATCCGGTACGTCTGGTAACGGGTTTTGACCGGAAGAATCTGAAATTTACGGTACAGCAGCCAAAAGACAAATTTGCGGCGGTAGAGTCCTTTCTTGCGGAGCATGAGGCGGACTGCGGTATTATTTACTGTCTGACCAGAAAAAATGTGGAGGAGGTCTGTGAAAAGCTCGAACAGAAAGGGTATTCTGTCACAAGATATCACGCGGGCCTTTCCGATCTGGAACGGAAAGAAAACCAGGAAGACTTTATTTACGACCGGAAGCAGATCATGGTAGCGACGAACGCCTTCGGAATGGGAATCGATAAATCGAATGTGCGGTACGTCATCCATTATAATATGCCGAAAAACATGGAAAGCTATTATCAGGAGGCCGGACGAGCAGGCAGGGACGGCCTTCCGGCGGAATGTATTCTGCTATATGCCGGACAGGATGTAATCACAAACCAGTTCTTTATCGAAAATATGGCACAGGAGAGTGAAGATCCCGAGACGACGGCACTGATCCGCCAGAGGGAAGAGGAACGCCTGAAAAAAATGACGTTCTACTGCTTCACGCACGAGTGTCTGAGAGACTATATCCTGCGGTATTTCGGAGAATACGGTTCCAACTACTGCGGAAACTGTTCCAACTGCCTCTCGGAATTTGAGACAGTGGATGTAACAGCGGCGGCAAAAGCAATTCTGGGCTGTGTGCGGGAATGCCGCCAGCGTTATGGCACGACGGTGATTCTTGATACGCTGCATGGCGCAAACACCGCGAAAATCCGTCAGTACCATATGGATGAAAATTCCCATTACGGGGAGCTGTCAAAAGAGCCGGTTTATCGTCTGCGCCAGATTTTAAACGAGCTGCAGGTGCGGGAATATCTCTATGTAACAGCCGACACTTACAGTATTGTGCGTCTTCTGCCCAAAGCATCGGAGCTGCTGGATGAGGACGGCACGATGCTGATGAAGATGGCGAAAGAAGAAAAGCGGATGCCGAAGGCAGCAAAAGAGAAGACAAAGATAAAAACTTCAGCGGCGGCAAAGGATCTTTCCAACGAGGAGGCCGCGGTATTCGAAAAACTGCGGGCACTCCGGATGGAGCTTGCAAAGGAGCATAAAGTGCCGCCGTATATTATCTTCTCGGATAAAACACTGATCCAGATGGCGATGGAGAAACCGTCCAACAAAGAGGAAATGCTGGCGGTCTCTGGTGTCGGCGAGAGCAAATTTGAAAAGTACGGGGAACCGTTTCTTGCATGTCTTGCAGAAAGATAAAGCAAGTCGTGTAAAAAAACGGGAAAACAACAGGAAAGGAAGACTACGCTTATGAAAAAAGAAAACGCAGTTATTTTTGGAGTGACCGGTGTTGTATTTGCCGCCGCGCTGATTGGAGGCGGAATCTATATGAAAACGGAACGGGACCGAAATCTGAATGCAGATACAGCAAGTGTCGCAGCGGACAGCAACAGGGCAGAAGAAGTACAGAAAGCCGTATTTCTTGCAGAAGATTCCGGGTTATGGTACCTGGGAGATCTGGAACACGGAAACATCTATGTGACACATACACCGTCCGACACACTTTACGATGAAAATGGAAATGCCATTGATCCGTCCGAGATCAAAAAAGGAGATTTTCTTCAAGTGGAGGGCGACGGTATTATGCTGAACTCCTATCCGGGACAATATCCGGGCATCAGCCGTATTATGAGAATCAGCGGCGGTACGGAGGCGGATGCAGAAAAATTCGATGAGGAACTTTCCCAGATTCTGCCGGAAAAGGATCCATCGGAAATTCCGTTTCTGAATCTGTGCTACACACAGCCAAATGCCCAGATGACAGCTATGGCAACACAGGGAGGTTATACCTGGTCTTATGTTGATGAGGACGGCAATGGTCAGAACGTCGTTGCGGACAGTGCGTTCATTCTGGAATGGACGGAACTGAATGATCTGAATACAGCAAATGACGAAGGAAAAACCGATCTGGAGCTTGTCTTCTCGGAGGAGCCGGATTCTGTCACAGCAGAAAGATGGCCGGCCGAAGACCGGGGGCAGAACTTTGGCAATGGTTACCCGGAGGGAGAAAGCGTTTCTGTGGAGCATGCGGAGAGCTGGAGCATTCCGGGAGCCGAGGCCGGCTACATCTACGAAGTGGACGCGGTATTCGAAAATGGAACCGTGTCATACGGATTTGAAGTGAAAAAGTAAAAAAAGACTTTCTTTTTCGGTGACATTATGCTATTTTTACTGTGAAAACAGAAAAATGCAATGTGCCATACGGTATAAGCAGCTGACTTTTCAAAAATCAGAATCCGTTTGACCGGAGGATGCGAGGAGGAATTTGTATGAAGTTAATTGTTGCTGTATTACGGAAAGAGGACGAGGCAGACACCATTGCCGAGTTGAACAAAAAAGGCTTTTTTGTGACGGAGCTTGCCACGACCGGCGGTTTCCTGAAGGAGAAGAACACAACACTGCTGATCGGAACCGATGATCATAAGCTTGACGCTGTGCTTGCGATCTTAAAACAGGAAGCAGGGCTTCGGAAAACAGTTACCTATGCGGCCACCCCGATGGAAAGCGGAAACTTCTGCCCGGGCGGAAATTACTCTGTTCCGATCGATACCCAGACAGGAGGCTGTACTGTGTTTGTGCTGAACATGGAACAGCTGGAAAAATTCTAAGACTCTAAAGGTTTTTAAATTCCGGCATATGATTCCGGTAGTGGAGCGGCAGATGCGTACGCTGACAGTCGGGATTGGAACGCTCTTTGATGGCAATTGCGGTGAAAAATCCTTTCCAGAGTTCTTCGTAAGGATCCGAAGTGGATTCCGTGAGGGAAAGGCGTTCTATTTCATCCGGAGAAAGACGGGTCAGATAAAAGGGCCGGTCAGCGGGATGCACGACGGCAAGCTGCCGGGTATCATCGAGAATCATCCAGTTTTCTGAGGGGAGCCGGTCAGAAAAATGGGGAGCGACCAGGGTCAGCACATTGGCTTTCGGGGAAATATGCGAGACCAGGATCGGAAAACCGGAGGAAATATTTGCAAAACGGATAAATTCCCGGAACGAATGCGCTTCATTTGTGACCTGACGGGAAACTTCAAAAGCGTGGAATACCGCCGGTTCCTGCAGCATATGCAGGGTATCCTTTCCATAGGAAAAGCCGTAGAGCAGAAAACGATAAATGATGTCGGGAGCGTCGCTTCTCTCGGACATTGCACAGAGATAGACGAGCCGCCAGGCTGCTGCGCCGATCTTCTTTTGAATGGATCGCGTGACGCTGGCGGCTTTTTCTGTGTCCGGCTCAACATGGCAGTAATCGCAGAACAGCTCCAGATTGCCGACTGGTTCCGCCATCAGCCGCACATTGCGGTAGCCGAGACGGGAATTCCAGGCTTCATAGATGCAGGTCAGGATCGACGCAAGATCCGGGCTGCAGGTGTAAACAGTCATAATAAAATCCTTTCTGAAATCAATTGATACAGACAACAGCCTTCTGCAAAAAAGCGCAGATACAGCAAAAAGGCTTTTCCATGAGAAGAACGCCCGGGATTATATATGCCCAGGTACGGCAGCGTCAAACAGAGAAAGCTGCTGATACTGTTCCGGATGGGAAACCTCCCAGTTGGAGACGGCTTCTTCTCCCGTGAGCTGCCGGGTCAGAAACTGCTGTTTCAGCCGCAAGTGATACATCATTTTTCCCTCACAGGTGATAAAATATTTGGCGCGCTTCAGCACCACACCGATCTTTTTCAGGTGCTCAAACGAAAGATGGGAGCTTCTGCGGCTCTTTACAATCCGCATGGCCGATTTCGGTCCGATGCCGGGAACACGCAGAAGGTCGGCATACTCAGCCGTGTTGATCTCCACCGGGAACAGCTCCATATGGCGCAGCGCCCAGTCGCATTTCGGGTCGAGCTGTGCATGAAAGTTCGGGTGGGCTTCATCGAGCAGTTCATCTGCCTGAAAACCGTAGAAGCGGAGCAGCCAGTCCGCCTGATAGAGGCGGTGTTCCCGAAGAAGCGGCGGCTTGGTCTCCCGTGAGGGCAGGGCGGAATCTTCGTTGACCGGAATGTAGGCGGAGTAAAAGACGCGCTTCAGGTCATACTGTTGGTAGAGGAGCTGTGAGGTGGAGAGAAGCTGGTAATCGTTTTCCTTTGTCGCACCGATGATCATCTGCGTGCTCTGGCCGGCAGGAACGAAGGGAGCAGAGCGTTCCTTTTCCGGCAGTGACCGCGCGGAGGAGGAAGAGATCCAGCCCGGATCGGCAGCGGAGGCGGAAATCTGCTTTCGTGTATCGAAAATGGAGTGGGAGAGATAGTGGTTTCCCGAGGAACGCTCCAAAAAAGCGCTTTTCCCTGCGGTCAGCCGGTAATCCACAATGCCGGACTGGACCTGGCGCATGGGTTTTAAAATCGCTTTCTGTGTCTTCTGCGGGGCCAGTTTCTGCAGCCCTTCTCCCGTTGGAAGTTCCAGATTGACGCTCATGCGGTCGGCGAGATAGCCGGTCTTTTCGATCAGTTCGGCGGGTGCGCCGGGGATAGCTTTGACGTGGATGTAGCCGTTGAAGCGGTAACGACTACGTAAAAGATGCAGGGTGCGGTACATGAGTTCCATCGTATAGGCGGGATTTTTGCAGACGGCGGAACTTAAAAAGAGTCCCTCAATATAGTTTCGGCGGTAAAATTCCGTGACGAGTGTACAGACCTCCTCCGGTGTAAACGTGGCGCGCTGCCGGTCATTCCCGGCGCGGTTGACGCAGTATTTACAGTCGTAGATACAGTCGTTGCTCTGCAGAATTTTCAACAGAGAGATACAGCGTCCGTCGGAAGAAAAGCTGTGGCAGATACCGCAGGAGACCGAATTGCCGAGATGTCCCTGTTTTCCGGCACGGTTCACACCGCTGGAAGTGCACGCAACGTCGTATTTGGCCGCGTCAGCGAGAAGATTCAGCTTCTCGGAGAGAGAAAGTGTTTGTGATGATAACTGCATGGCAGAAAAATTCCTTTCTATGTTCCAATGAATACGAATAAAAGTAAAACAATAAGATAACAGGTATTTTATGAAAAGAACAACTGTTCGATAAAAGAAGTGTAACACAAATCGAACAAATGTTCAAGAGGAAAAATGAAAATAGTACAAGAAAATACTGGAAGAAAAGAAACAGAATTCGATCCGGCAAAACGTGAACAGGAAACAGCAGAGAAAATTTCTGTTAGAAAAAAGTTATACAAAAACAGCCGCACAGATCGGAAAAACAAATCTGTGCGGCTGTAAGCCAAATTTTATGGAATTGAAACGGAAGCAGAGCCGTTTACGCCAGAAGCGCCCCAATTGCCCCGAATACGCCGGAACTTGCAAGCAGCATGATGACGCTTGCGAGGAGAACACCGCCCATGACGGCGAGAACGCTGGTCTTAAAGTCCATATCGAGAATACTTGCGGCCAGTGTGCCGGTCCATGCGCCGGTTCCCGGGAGCGGGATGCCGACGAAGAGCAGCAGGGCGAGCGGAAGTCCGCGGCCGGCTTTTGCTTTCAGTTTTTCCCCGCCTTTTTCGCCTTTTTCCAGACACCAGGTGAAGAACTTTCCGATATACTTTTTATCACATCCCCAGACAAGAACCTTTCGAGCGAACAGGAAAATAATCGGAACCGGAAGCATATTTCCGATGACGGCGATCAGATAGGCCGGAAGCGTCGGAATATGGAAAGCTACCGCGTACGGAATCGCACCACGCAGCTCGATGAGCGGAACCATGGAAATCAAAAATACAATCAGATATTTGGTAATCATATACACCTCTCGTTTTTTACAAAATGTTATCGTTTCTTAGTGCAACGCTCTTATTGTAGCGTGATGCCCGCCATTTGTCCAGTATAAAAAGAAAGAAAAGAGCGGGAGTAAAAGAAATCTTAAGAATTAGATTGCTGTTTTTCACTCTGTAATTCCTTTATTTTTCATTATCTTTTTCTTTTATTTTTGTCTTTTGATGCTCTCTGTTCCTATTTTTGCAACTTTCTATTACCAACTCATTACCAGGCATCCAGGGCGACCCGCTCCGTGCTGCTGGTCCATGTATAGTTAAACGTGTTCACGCCAGTTCCCTGCATGGCGCTGTTCCTTATCCGGTCATCATCAGCGAAGAATGGGAGCAGGTAACGCCGTCGGCTGGGTTGCCGAAGCTCCCGCAGCGCTTTGTTCTCTGTCTGGCGCACAGATTCCGGCGTGGTTCCCAACGTCTCCCCGATCTGTCGCAGTGTATAACCGTTTTCGTATCTCATCCGGATAACAGGCCCTTGCTTGCCCGGCAGAGCGTCAACAATAGGCCAGATGACCGCTTTGAGCTGCTCCCCCTGTATTTTATCGAGTACCTCAGAAAAGCCGTTTTCTGGTGCCGGTACAAGCTCCGCAATGGTTGTCCCCTCTTCATCGCCTACCGTTTTATCAAGGCTGACTATCTGCGTGCGGTGCTGATCGGCTTTCGTCTGCTCCAATACCGCCATACTGACCCCCAGCAGGCGCGCCGCTTCCCAGTCCTGCGGATCACGCCCCAGCTTTGCCCGGTACTGCTGACAGATCCGGTTATATTTCCCGATACGTTCCCGCTGGCCTACCGGAATACGCACCGTATACCCGCAGTCGTCAATATACCGCTGCATTCCCTGCTTGATCCAGAACACGGCATAATGCAGGAAAGAAGCCCCGGCATCTGGCTGCCACGCGTCCACGGCGTTGCATAGGCCTATGAAGCCCTCCTGCATAAGATCTTCTATCTCGGCTTTATTCCGGTACTGCTGTGCGATTTTCCAGATCATGCCCCGGTTCTGCTCCCATAGCTTCTGCATATTATCGGCGGTGTTTTCGCCCGCCCGGATCAGTTCAACAAGGATTTCATTTGTCATGCTTCGGCAACCTCCATACACTTTGAATACACCAAAAGCCCGCGGGAATCATTCCACGGGCTTCTCACACTTTAAGGGGGATAACAAGCAAAAAGGGCGCGGGAGCAGTTGAAAAAATGCCATGTACTGACATTATCAACTATTCCCACGCCCTCAAAAAGTGGCTTCCCGCGGGACAAAACCTGCAGGGGTACTTTTATTTGCTGGTTCGAATTATATCACTTGTCCCGGATCCGTGCAACGAACATTTCGGGCATTCGTGGTTTTTGAATGTTTGATGAATCGTTGTGTCTATATAAGCTTTCTTATACGCTCCATTCTGGTGCTTTGCGACCTTATACGAAGAGATTACCGGGTGGAGCAGCTGCAGTACCTCTTCCAGCTCGTTCAATGTCTCATAGGATATTTTAATCTTTACCATGGCTGGCCCCTCCTCGCAACTGCAGGATAATATCATCCAGCTTGGTCTGCTCCGTTTCCAATGCTCCGGATACCTGCAGATCCTGTTTATCTCTCCATTTGTCCGGCCGCCGATTCTTCAACCAGAAGATCTGCGCCGTTGTGTCCGGAACGACTTCTTTTGTCACTCGTTTTGTTTCGATGCCGTTTTCCATCGTGATCTCATCGTACCGATAGCCTAGGGCCCTTTTCAGCAATGCGTTTTCTACCTGAAGGTCAACAACTTCTTTCCCCTTTTTTAAGGTGTCGGAAATGTCGGAATACTTCTTTTTCCATTGAATCAAGGTATCACGACATATTCCCATATTATGGGCGATCTGCTCATCTGTCAGCCCTTCCCTGGCCCAGCCTTCAAGCTGCAGCAATCCTTCCAGCGTCAGCCAGTATTCATATTTACCTTTCGCCATTTAATACATCACCTCTCATTCGTTTTTGCAACGTTTGCCGTATTCGTTTCGTTTTCAACTGCTCCTTTCAAAATTCTTTCGATATCCTCTTTGCTCGGCAATGGGTGCTCTGCGTTGTATGCATCACATTCATCCTTAGATAAAAGAATCGGATGCGATGGTGCTGATAACCGATCCTGATACCACTCATATGCTTCCTTTTCCTCTTTTTTCGTCATGGCATTACCTCCCCCTAAGCTCAATGGGCAAATGGGCAATTTTTCAACTCCTGTTTTTCTCGTTCTTTTCTCATTTTTTGAAGCTCTGCATGAAGTCTACCTCTTTTTTCTTTATCTTTTTCCCTTTTTATTTCTTGAAAAAGTCTGATCTCTTTTTCGTTCATTTGCAGCATCATATTAATTCACTCCCAATAATCAATTTTAGCTTCACTATAGCTTATATTTTGAGCATTGGCAAATCTTTTAAGAGTCCACCGCTTATAGTTCTTTTGCGAAGAATAACAAAAGAATTTGAATCCTTTTAAGGATCTCAAATACTCGGATAATCAGAAAATACCAGCCTTTTCTGCATACCCCTTTCACGCGAGATATAGAAATTGATCAACAGTCATGCCCCTTCCTACCCGTTCTGCCCCTTGTGAAAAGCTGCAGAGAATCACCCCGGGGGAGTGCGTTTTTCCGAACATGCTGGAAAAGCTCTGCTCCTGCGGTCTGCCTTTGATACTTCAGAACTACCCGTCAAAGAATCTATGATCGCGCGCACACCGTGTTATATAAATTGCGCCGGCGCAACAGGAGAAGGCGTTTCTGATCGTTCAATACCGCGCCTGCTCCAACGATGACAAGACAAAACATCTCGCCGTCTTAATTCTCTTTTTTCCTTCCGCCGCTCCAGCTCCTCCCGTATTTCCTTGCGCCGCCGGAGCAGTCGCCTATAACGTTCGATGTCATCGCAGTCAATCTCCGCTCTCCGTACTGCACAATCGTAGTCAAGCAGCAGATTTTTCAACTGCAGCGTATTTAGGTTTTTCAAGTCAATTTTTCATCATCCTTTCAGTGATCCGGTGCGGATCCACGCCGCAAAGGCACGGTTCCGGCGTTCTTCTTCCCACTCTTCCTGCTCCTCATGGCGTTCTGCGATGCGGTCGCTGATCTTCTTGAGCACGAACGCAAGAAGCACAATGGCAATACTCAGCACCACGCGGTTCCATCTGTCCTGCTCCACGCTGGCCATATACAGCCACATACCTGCAGCACCGATCACAAGCGCCACTCTATCTAAAATCTTCATTCTGTCCACCTCTCTACTTTTCCGGTGGGAGCAGGACTGCACCCGCTCCCGGTTTCCGTCGCGTTTCGCTACGCTTTTCAGCTCTGCGGCTGTTTATGATATTTCAAGTCATCGCCCAGAAGAGCCTTTGTAAATACATAAACACTTCGCATCTTTCTTGCATCCGCATAATTGAGCATTTCCACAATGCCGCTTTTGAAGTCGGCTTGTGTTGCTGTTACCTGCGGTGCATCATTGTTGCCGCCTTCTGTCGGTCTTTCAATCTCTCTTGCTTCGTTGAAGAGCTGATTAATCAGTTTATTTGCTTCTTTTGTCGTCTCGAATGTTCTTCGTGCATAATCCTGGGCAATATCTACCATCACGCCTGCAGCATCCCAATTATTTGCTTTCTGGTTATCGTCCATGATCTGACCGAAAGTATTGCATAAATTTTCCAGCATGAAGTTGCATTTTTCTGCTGAATACTGTAATTCACCGATTTTATCATCAAGGTTTCCTGCTGTTTTTAAAAGATTCATCGTTTTTCACTTTGCCTTTCCGCCGAAAACCTGCTATACTACAAACTGCTGAGGTTGGTAGTATAGCAGCTATCCGACTGTCCCTTACTGGTGTTGGTAGCATCGGTAAGGGGTTTTTTATTATTCTGTTACTGTATGTACCTGCGACGCTCCAAAGAAGCTTGCTTTATATATGGCTCCGTCGCCCTTACTGCCCCAGATGAGGGAGCAGTTGAACAGCGCTTTTGCACCGTGCATTACTTCGAAGCCTTTCTGTTTCCAGCCCGCCCAGGTGTTTACCTCTTCGGCAATGCCTGCGGCCGCTTTGCTCTGCTGGATCCGTTTCTCGTTGATCTCCTCGGCTTTTGCTGAAAGCCATGCTCTGTGGAGTGCTTCTGCAAAGCTGATCCCTTTTGTCTTCCGGAAGGTCTTCCAGGCCTTCAACATGATCTTTCTAAGATTGTACTTCATACCCTGTATCGTCCTTTCTTTTCTCTTTCAAAGGTTCCCCAGCCCCGGCAGGCTTTAAGGCTATCGTAGGCTTTTGGCCGTCTCATTCTCTTCTTATCCTTTCCCGGTGTTGTGTTGGTGTCTCCGGTACGCTTGCGCCCCATCGTTTTCACCCTTCGCTGTTTTGTTTTCCTTTGATGATTGTATTATAGTACATGTACATGTTCATTTCAATCCGCATACTGCACAAACATGTACATGTATTTTAGTTTATTTTGTACATGTACATATGCTGCTATTCGTGGTAATATTATCGTAGAGTGAAATAGGTGTCTTTATATTTCAGTACCCACATTTTGCAGAAAGAAGGTGTAAACATGCCATTATCTGAAAACCAAAAGCAGGCGCGCTACAATTACGCCAAGAAGAGTCTAAAGCGCATCCCGCTCGACGTCCAAAAAGAAGAGTATGAGCAGATCAAAGCGGCGGCGGATGCGGCGGAAGAGTCCGTAAACGGCTATATCAAGCAAGCCATCCGGCAGCGAATGCAGCGCGATGCCGAGTAATTCCGAGTAGCAGCCCTGCTCCCAACGTTCCGCTTGCCCGTTCCGCCGGTTCCGTGCTATAATACGGCTGTAGTGCTTTCAAGTATGTTTGATGTTTTGACGTTCCCCCCTGTGTTGCAGCTATACACAGGGGGCCTTTTTTATTTTAAGCTGTCCAGCAGATCCGCCTTTTCCGCGCGGCTCTTCATGCGGCGCACGTTCACTTCTGGTAATGTGATCGTGTATGTTCTCGCTTCGATGCGGTCGATGATTCTATCATCAATCTGCAGTTTATCCGGCGTCACGTTGCTTGTATACAGCGTTACCTTGCGTTCCGTGTACCGTTCGTTGATAAGCTGGTATAAAACCGTCTCAACCCATTCCTTCTGCATCTGCGCCCCGATGTCATCCAAGCAAAGCACCGTTGCGTTCCGAATCCGGTCGTAGGCCTCCCGGTCGCCGCTGTAGCTCTGCTTTGTGATCTCCAGCAGGTCCAGAACGTTCACGAACTTGATATTGCACCCGTACCGGTTCGCAAGCTCATTGAGCAGGCAGCACGAAAGCATTGTCTTGCCGCTTCCCTTTACTTTTGAGTAAATATAAAGGCCCATGCCCTGCTCCGCCATCTTTTCATAGTTCATCAGATACTTGTTAAGCATTTTTTTCTCTTTGCTGGTATCCTGCCCGTCATATAACGACCAATCGAAATCTTTGGTTTTCGCGTTGATGTATTCAAGCGGGATTTCCGCATTTTCCTTGCGCGAGTTGGCAAGGCATGCACTGATTCCACTTTCCGGAAGCACACACAGCCGCCCTTCCTCATCTTCGAAAAATCTGTGACCATCTTCGTTGTAGTACCGGGAGCGGTCAAGAGCGTTGTCTGGCTTATCCTGGAAGCTGGTTCCATTCAACTGCTGACGCAGATATAAGCGGCGTGCACCGATCTGCTCCACGCTCATCATCAGACCATAACGGCCAATAACGTTCGGGATCCACTTTGCAAGCTCTTCCGGTGTAAGAATGCTTGGTGTTGTCTCTTCTGCGGTTTCTTCTGTAAATTCTGCTTTTCTGTATTCCATTTATTTTTTCTCCTTTCAACCAAACGGCAGGTCTGCATCTTCTGGAAAATCCGGGATAAGGTCGGCGTATCGCTCCATTTCTTCCCGTCTCTGTTCACTGCCGTCCATGCTGTCGTCTTCTGCTCCAGTATAGTTTTTATCAAGATAATCAATGTACCCCGAATTAAAGAACGTGCTGCCGTTCTGCGGCTTTCTCCAATCTGCATCTTTTTCAAGACATTCTTTGTACCGCTTGATAGCCCGGCTCATTTCCTCATAACCGACTTTCAGCAGCTCCGCTTTCTTCCGGTCGCTCACCTGCCCCTTTCCCTTCTTTGAAGGATAAAGCGCCCAAAGCCGTTCGAACAGTTCGTTTGCTTCCTTCCTGTTGGGAGCAGATGCCTTTTTCTTGCTGACGGATGATGTCGTATTCTCCGCCGCTTCGGGTTCGGGTTTCGTGTCATCCGATACGGATGCACAATAATTGTTTTTTATACTGTTATTGTTTAAGTTGTTATTGTTAATACTGTTATTGTTAGTGTCGTCATTTACGAGAACTCCACCGTCGAGAACTCCAAATTCGGGAACTCGATTTTCTTTATAAAAGTCTGTTTTCGATTTCTCTAAAATAGAGACCTCGTGGAGCAGTTTATATACTGTTCTCCCGTACAGGTTGCCATTCATTAAACGGCGTTTCTCGATTACATTAAACTCGATAAGCTGGTTCATGTATTTATTCACACGATTCTTACTCATCCTCATTTCCTTGCAAATCATATCAAGTGTTGGATAGCAAGTATTTTTATCACCTGAAAAGCTCGATAAGTACGCATACAGCGCTTTACTTTCTGGATCCAGTAGGCTGTTTCTCATTACGTCTTGATAAACCACGCCAAACGCCCCTTTCTTCTGTCTCATTCATTTACCCGCCTACCTTCTCGTTATTAGTTGCGACTGCTCCCGGCTCCGCTTCGAAGCCAAAGTATTTCTTTTCAAAGAACTTGATTGGGACTTTCCCGGATACTGTAAGGTAGCCCGCGTCCTGCAGCTCTTTGTTCATGCCCCGGATCAGCTCATACGCCTTACCGAGGGAAACGCCCATCGTTTCTGCGACCTCTGCGGCCGTCATAAATTGTTTGTGCATCCCTGCTCCTCCTTCCTCTTTTGGTGTTCCTGCTCTACCAGTGGGCGGAGTTCTGAAAGTTCGCGGTCTATTCTCTCCATCTCCGCGCCATATTCGGGCTTCCAGTGGATTCCGCTATAGCGGCTGTATATTTCAGCCTTACGCGCCACAAGTGCCGTATATCGGCAAATTTGCTTGTCTGTCATGCTTCTGCCTCCTTCCTTTCATCCTTAAGCCACCGCCCCCGGCGCTTTGATTAGTTTTCAGTTTCGAGAATTTCGGTTACATCAACCCCAAGCGCTCTTGCGATGCGGCCAATAGTTGCCGGTTTGGCACTCTTTCCGCTGATCACATTGTTGAGCGTTGGGCGTGGCATCTCTGCCGCTTTCTGCAGCTCCGCCGTGCTCATGCAGGCCTTTGCCATCGCAAGCTCCAGCTTATTTCTGTTTGCTTTCATCATCTCACCACCTTCTTATCTTTTGGTTAACAAATTCACTATAATATATTTTTGTATCCGTGTCAATATCTTTTAGTGTATTAAAATATCTTTTGGTATATTTATATATTTTTTGATTGATTGAGACAAAAAATAATGTTACAATATTTCATATAAATTAATGGAAGGAGGAAAAAAGATGAATAATCCTAAGATGCAAGTTTTTGCAACGAGATTAAAAGAAATCCGAAATGACAATCATATGACGCAAAAAGAATTTGCACAAAAAATAGGCGTCACTCCGGCTGCATTGTCAGCATATGAAAATAATCAAAAGAATCCTTCTGTTGCAGTTCTTCAACGAATAGGCGAAAACTTCGATGTCTCTTTAACTTGGTTATGTGGTATTGCGCAGCGAAAATCCGTAAATAAGGTTTTTACAACCTATACAGATATTCTTGAAATGTTCTTTGATATTATGAATATTGCAAAATTAAATGTATATCCTACTTCAAAAGTTGAAAAAGACGTCAACGGGGATTCGGTCGAAATGTGGGGAATTATGTTTTCAGATCCGAATTTGAAAACATTTCTTTCAGATTGGCAGCGCATGCGAGGATTGTATATTTCTGGTGCAATAGATCAAGACTTATACCTAATCTGGCTTGAACGTGAAGTAAAAAAATATAATTTTTCTATTGTTCCAGAATTAGAAATTCCTATGCATTCGCCTATAGAAAATGATGACTGCTCCCACCAGCAGGACGAATAAAACCTGCCCAGTATTCCCACCCTTTCTGCTCCAGCCAGTAAGGGAGTAGAAAGCATCGACGCCCTTCTTGATCTAGGCAACACAAAGGGAGTCGAGAATCTCGACACCCTTTCCGATCAAAGAACCGGCGTGGAGCAGGACGCATCCCGGCAAAGGGGGCCCCGTTTTAGGGCGTCCGTCGTGATAACGACCACCGTACCAACGAGTACGCAGGTTGGGGACTCCACCAAAACAGAGGACTGCCTAAACTACCGTTTCGGTACTGAGCATATAGAAGCCGTACAAAATTGTACGCCTTACGCTACCCCATGGGGTCCAGAATCGGGACTACACCAAGCCACCCATGAAGTCACGAAGCGTTACTTGCGCCATTGTTTACAACCGTAGGTTTGCTTACGCAAGCCACCCCATGGAGTCACGAAACGTTACTGCATCAAGCCCCCGGGAGCAGCTCAACAGCAATGCGGCGGTGAGTCGTCCTGCAGGAAGAGTGAACCGTTTTCTATTTTCTTAGAAATCACTTTCGCTCTTTTTTGAGCTTAAGTCACCCAACCTGCTCATTTTTGAGCAAGTTGGTAAACAAGGTTTGCAAACAAGATTGGTTTTCAATTTCCGGAACACCAATCCCGGAACCGGTGGAGCAGGTCGATTCCCAAAAATGGGAAGCAAGATTGGTTACTCATTTTTGAGTAGGCAATATCAGAAGCAGGCGCTTTCCAAAAATGGAAAGCAAGTTTCACTTATTTTTGAGTAGACAATAGCAGACACTTTCCCGAAATGGGAATGTGGTTTTACTCATTTTTGAGTATATCCCAACCTTTAAATTTTTCCCAAAAATGGGAAAAACCGCCCGCGCCTTGGTTCACCATGATGGCGCAAGGTTTCTTCCAGAAATGGAAAAAAGGCAGATGAACGACTTTCAGACAAAACTGTCTAAAAGCTCTTAGTCAGAAATGGCTGACAGTTCCTCAGGCCTGCAGGAAAGCAGGACGTAAAATTCTTTGCACCCAACTGCTCCAGAAAACCCCAGTTTTACACTGTCGAACTTTTGACACCTGCAGACGGTGAACGACTCGTTCAGCGTTTTGATAGTTCAGAAGTATCTAACGTATGTTCGGCGAACTGGAAAACGAAAGGGATGTCCGAAACGTTCACCCCTCTTTTATCTAACATATGTTCGTTTGAAACTCAAAAAAAAGAACGGTTCCCCGCCCGATCAGTGGGAGCAGGAACCGCCCATCTTCAACATACAATCAACCTTTCATCCTTAAGCCACCGCCCCCGGCCAGAATGGAAGGAATGATTCTATGCCGTCATATTACGACAATAAAACAAAAAATTGGTATTGCATTTTCTACTATACCGACTGGACCGGAACCAGAAAGCAGAAGAAAAAGCGCGGATTCGAGCGCAAGAAGGATGCACAGGAATGGGAACGGGACTTTCTGCAGCGGCAGGCAGCACAACCAGACATGCCGTTTTCTACGCTCTCTGAGCTGTATCTGAAGGACAAGGAGCAGAATACAAAGTTTGCAACCTATCGAGTGCATAAGATGCGGGTTGATACCTGGCTGCTCCCTGTATTCGGAAATCGCCCCATCAATGCCATCATGCCGGTTGATGTAAGGAATTGGCAAGGGTACCTTAAAACAGCCATCAGCGCCCAGAATAAGCCGCTCTCAGATGGCTATAGGCATGATCTCTTTGTCGAGTTATCCGGCGTGTTTAATTTTGCTATGCGCTTTTATGGGTTGTCAGTGAATCCTTGTAAGGTTGTGGGCAATACGCCCGTAAAGCACAAGAAGAAACTGAATTTTTGGACGAAAGAAGAATTTGACCGTTTTCTTTCAACCTTTGACGCGGCTGATCCGTTCCGGATGGCGTATCTTACCCTGTACTATACCGGAATGAGAATCGGGGAGCTGCAAGCGCTCACTGCTCCAGACGTCGACACCGAAGCGGGCACTATTACCATTTCGAAAACGTATCATAGAAAATATGGCGTTGAGATGATAACGACGCCAAAGACCCCAAAAGCAAACCGAACAATAACGATACCGAAGTTCCTTTGTGCGGCTCTTCAAGAATACATCAACAAAATATACCAGCCGGACGCAGACACAAGAATTTTCCCTTACTCACATTCCTGCTATACAGATGCCTTTCGGTCCCACACAAAGAAAGCAGGTGTAAAGCCTATTCGCTTGCACGGCCTGCGCCATTCCCATGCGTCCCTGTTGATCGAGCTTGGTTTCTCCGTCCTGCTGATCTCGGAGCGTCTGGGGCATGAGAATGTTTCTACCACGCTCAACATTTACGCGCACCTGTTCCCGTCAAAGCAAAGCGAGGTTGCGGAAAAACTTGACCTTTTGCAGACGAAATAACGCCATTTATTACCAAAATCTTACCACGGAGCAGAGAAAAACCCCGGAAACGCCTATAAATAAAGCATTTCCGGGGTTCTCTATAGAAATCTTAAGAATTTCTGTATTTTTGTATAATTTTATAACCTTCAAAATTTGAATTTTAGAAAACTGTATGTTAGAATGAAGTGTACTGTTTGCAAAAGAACAGCAGAGATGCCCCCAATGACAAGGGCATGGATTGAAATAACAAACGAGGAGGACCCACCTATGATTGCACTGATTGATTATGATGCCGGAAATATAAAAAGCGTGGAAAAAGCCTTTCAAAGCCTTGGAAAAGAGGTCGTACTGACCAGGGATCCAGAAGTATTAAAGCGCGCAGATCACGTCGTCCTGCCGGGTGTCGGCAGCTTTGGGGATGCGATGGAAAATCTGAACCGCTATCATCTGGTACCGGTCATTCATGAAATCGTAGAAAAAGGGACTCCGTTTCTTGGAATCTGTCTCGGACTGCAGATTCTGTTTGAACGCAGCGAGGAGAGCCCGGGCGTTGCAGGCCTTGGCCTGTTAAAAGGAGAAATCCTTCGGATTCCGGACAAAGAGGGCTTAAAGATTCCGCACATGGGCTGGAATTCCATTCATCTGCAGAATGAGGGACGCTTATTCAAAGGCATCCCGCAGGAGTCTTACGTCTACTTTGTCCACTCCTACTATCTGAAAGCAGAAGAGGAGGAAATTGTAAAAGCAACGACAGAGTACAGTACACACATCCATGCATCCGTGGAAAAAGGAAATCTGTTCGCCTGCCAGTTCCACCCGGAAAAGAGTTCAGATCTTGGACTTGCCATTCTGAAAAACTTTGCGGAAATTGGAGAGGAGGACTAAGCGATGTTTACAAAACGAATTATCCCATGCCTGGATGTAAAAAACGGAAGAGTCGTAAAAGGCGTTAATTTCGTCGATTTAAAAGATGCCGGAGATCCGGTGGAGATTGCAAAAGCGTACGACAAGGCAGGAGCCGATGAAGTTGTGTTCCTCGACATCACCGCCTCCTCCGACCAGAGAGGAACGGTCGTTGATATGGTGCGGAAAGTAGCAGCAAACGTCTTCATCCCATTCACCGTCGGCGGCGGAATCCGTACCGTAGACGATTTCAAGATGCTGCTCCGCGAGGGAGCCGACAAAATTTCGATCAACTCCTCCGCAATCAACAATCCGCAGCTAATTGGCGATGCGGCGCAGAAATTCGGCAGCCAGTGCGTGGTCGTTGCGATTGATGCGAAGAAGAGAGCTGACGGAAGCGGCTGGAATATCTACAAAAACGGCGGCCGGATCGATGTCGGCATCGACGCCGTCGAGTGGGCGAAAAAAGCCGAGAGCCTCGGAGCCGGAGAAATTCTGCTCACCAGCATGGACTGCGACGGAACAAAGGCGGGATACGATATCGAGCTGACAAGAACGATCGCAGAGAGCGTCGGCATCCCGGTCATCGCATCCGGCGGCGCAGGAACGCTGGAGCATTTTTATGACGCCTTAACCGAAGGAAAAGCCGATGCAGCGCTTGCCGCATCCCTGTTCCACTACAAAGAACTGGAAATTCGTGAAGTCAAAGAATATCTGGCAGGCCGCGATGTGCCGGTCCGCCTGTAAAAGGAAGGGAGAAAACGATATGCCGCCTCTTAGCGGAAGCTGGGCCAATGCCCTGAAAGGAGAATTCTCCAAAGATTATTATAAAAAACTGTTTCAGACGGTGGGAGCGGAGTACAAAACCCACACGATTTACCCGCCGGCTGATGATATTTTCAATGCGTTCCACTTTACCCCGCTTGAGCAGGTAAAAGTGGTCATCTTAGGCCAGGACCCGTACCACGAGCCGGGACAGGCACACGGACTCTGCTTTTCTGTAAAACCGAAAGTAGACATTCCGCCGTCCCTGGTCAATATTTATAAGGAACTCGAAGACGATCTGGGATGCTACATTCCGAACAACGGATATCTCGAAAAATGGGCACGGCAGGGTGTTCTGATGCTGAACACCGTGCTGACTGTGCGTGCGCATCAGGCAAACTCCCACAAAGAAATCGGCTGGGAGCAGTTCACCGACGCGGCAATCAAAGTGCTCGCCGAGCAGGACCGCCCGATGGTATTTATACTCTGGGGAAGACCGGCACAGCGCAAAAAAGAGATGATCCACAATCCGAAGCATCTGGTGCTGATGTCCGCTCATCCGAGCCCGCTTTCTGCATACCGCGGATTTTTCGGCAGCCACCCGTTTTCCAGAACGAACGAATATCTGGAGGAAAACGGTCTTGCGCCGATTGACTGGCAGATCGAAAATGTAATCCGGGGAGCGAAAGAATGAGTAAAAAGAAAAATACGTTACTGAGAAATACTTCTATTTTAATGGCCGCAACGATTATCTCGCGTGTGATCGGCCTGCTGTACCGGTCACCGCTCGGCGAAACCATTGGAAATGAGGGACTTGGCTATTACAGTACAGCGAGCAATCTGTACACGATCCTGCTGCTGATCTCGTCCTACAGTATTCCGATGGCAGTGTCGAAAATCGTATCCGAACGTCTGGCATTAAAAGAGTACCGGAATGCACATCGCGTGTTCCGTGGTGCCCTTCTTTATGCCGTAATCGTAGGTGGAGTCGCTGCACTGGTGGCATTCTTTGGAGGAAAATTCCTTTTACCGTATAACCAGCAGAATGCACTCCTTGCCTTACGCGTACTGGCGCCGACCATCTTTTTCTCGGCGATCCTCGGCGTTCTGCGCGGTTACTTCCAGGCCCACAGCACGATGATGCCGACCTCGATCTCACAGATCATCGAGCAGGTATTCAACGCCGCATTCAGTATCGGCGCCGCCTGGTTCTTCATCCAGCAGTTCGCGACAAACGATACCGAACATGCCAAATTCGGTGCCGCCGGCGGAACCCTCGGAACAGGAGCCGGTGTCCTGGCAGGCCTCTGCTTTATGCTGATCGTTTACGGCGTAAACCGGAAAACAATTCTGCGGAAAGCTGCCAAAGACACACATCACCGTGAAGAATCCTACCGTGAAATTTTTCAGGTTCTTTTCCTGATGGTAACACCGGTCATCTTTACGACCTTTATTTACAACTGCAACGCTTACCTGGACAACTACCTGTTCTTCACCATCCTCGGATGGCACGGGGAAAACCAGAAAGCACTGAACGCTGCATACGGAGAGTTCTCCAACTACTACGTCACCCTGATCAACGTTCCGCTTGCCATGGCAAGTGCATCTGCATCCGCCATGATGCCGGAGGTGTCCTCCTGCTATGCAACCGGTGACCTTGATGAGGCAAACGACAAAATCCTCGAGACCATCCGCCTGACGATGTTCATCTCCATCCCGGCAGCCGTCGGCCTTGGCGTACTCGCATTCCCGATCACAGGAGTCCTGTTCCCGTCAAGCTCCAGCCTTTCCGGAAAACTGCTGATGATGGGCGCCGTTTCGGTCGTATTCTCGGCACTGTCCACCATTACCAACAGTGTCCTGCAGTCCATCGGCCAGCAGAAAAAAGCCCTGCACAACGCAGCCATTTCCCTCGGAATGGACCTCATCGTCCTGGCTCTGATCCTCGCAGTCTTCCCGAAGACAAACATCTATGCCGTTGTCTTCGCAGGAATCCTGTTCTCCTTAAGCATGTGCGTATTGAATAACCTTTCGATCCGCAAACACCTGAACTTCCGCAACGAGTTCAAAAACACCTACGTAAAACCATTGATCGCAGCCGCCATCATGGGAGTCGTAACCTGGGTTGTTTACTACGGCCTCTTTGCCATCACCAAACGCCCGTCCATCAGCATGCTGATCGCGATTCTGATCGCCATTGTCGTCTACCTGATCGCCTTCGTCGTCGTAACCGGCACAACCGAAGCCGAAATGCGCCGCATGCCAATGGGAACCAAACTGGTAAAAGTCCTGCGTATTCTGCGGATTTACCGTTAAAAACAACAAAACAAAAGCAAAACGAATCCCCGGCCGGAAAGCCTTGATAACAGCTTTCCGGCCGGGGATTTATTTTGATGTTCAGAAAATATATTATGTAATTTTACGCGTCTTTCTCGCCATTTGGCTCCTGCTTCAGGTTCTTGTTCGCAGTAGAAAGCATCAGCTTAATACGATTGAGCTGGTTAACCTCCGAAGCGCCCGGATCGTAGTCAACCGCCACAATATTCGCCTTCGGATACTCCTTGCGGATTGCCTTGATAACACCCTTGCCGACAATATGGTTCGGCAGGCACGCGAACGGCTGGATGCAGACGATATTGTAAACATCGCTGTGGATCAGCTCCATCATCTCGCCGGTCAGGAACCATCCCTCACCAGTCTGGTTGCCGCAGGAGACGATCGGAGAAGCATATTTGGCCAGATCCCGTACGTCAGCCGGCGGATCAAAATGCTCACTCTTCTTGAACTCTGCAACAGCCGCACTCCGCAGCCAGTTGATCAGCTTGATACCCGTATTTCCGAGCATCGAAGAACTCTTCTTGAAGCCAAGGTGCTCCACCTTGAAATTCGTATTGTAGAAGCAGTAGCAGAAGAAATCAATCAGATCCGGCACAACCGGCTCCGCACCTTCACTTTCGAGCAGCTCCGCCAGATGGTTATTCGCCGCCGGAAGGAACTTAACGAGAATCTCGCCGACAATACCAACGCGAGGTTTCTTCTCATCCGTAATCGGAATATGGTCAAAGTCGCGGATCATCGTGCGGCAGATCTGTTTAAAGCGGGTATGGCTTAAATGTTTTGCCGAAATAAAATCAATACAGATCTTCTCCCATTTTTTGTGAATCCGGTCTGTCGTGCCCTTTTTCTGCTCATAAGGACGCATCCGGTAAATACATTTCATCATGATATCGCCGAATTCTGCTGCATAGCAGAGACGAATCGCAAGATCCGGCGTGATCTTGAAGCCCGGATTTTCCTCCAGACCGCTCAGGTTAATCGAGATGACCGGAATCTGCGTCATATCGGCCTTCTCCAGTGCACGGCGGATAAATCCGATGTAGTTCGAAGCACGGCAGCCGCCGCCGGTCTGGCTCATGATGACAGCCACTTTGTTCAGGTCATACTTGCCGGAGAGCAGCGCCTGCATAATCTGTCCGACTACCATCAGAGACGGATAGCAGGCATCGTTGTTGACGTATTTCAGTCCGACATCAACCGCCTCTTTGTTGTCGTTCGGAAGCACTTCCAGATTGTATCCGGCTGCGTTGAACGCCGGCTGCAGAATCGAGAAGTGGATCGGTGACATCTGCGGGCAGAGGATGGTGTAGTCTTTCCGCATTTCTTTCGTGAAGACCGGTTTCTGGATCGAGGACGGAAGAATCTCGCGTACCGCCTGTTTCCGGTCATGTGCACGGAGGGCAGCGAGCAGAGAGCGGACACGGATTCTGGCAGCACCGAGGTTATTGACCTCATCGATCTTCAGGCAGGTATAAATCTTGCCGCTTCTGGTCAGAATCTCGTAAACCTCATCGGTCGTAACGGCGTCGAGACCGCAGCCGAACGAGTTCAGCTGGATCAGGTCGAGATCGTCGCGTGTCTTTACGTAGTTTGCAGCTGCATACAGACGGGTGTGGTACATCCACTGGTCATTGACACGGAGCGGACGCTCGAGCGGTGCCAGATGGGAAACAGAGTCCTCCGTCAGCACGCACAGTCCGTAGGAGTTGATCATATCCGGGATACCGTGATGGATTTCCGGATCGATGTGGTACGGACGGCCGGCAAGCACGATGCCTCTGCGGCCGGTTTCTTTCATATACTGAAGCGTTTCCTCGCCTTTTTTCTGCATATCGCGTCTTGCAGCGCCAAGCTCTTCCCAACCGGCATGGACAGCAGCACGGACCTCATCCTCCGGCAGACCGGAGAACTCTTTGACAAGGCCGTCAGCAAGCACTTTTTCACTCGTAAACGCAAGGAACGGATTGCGGAAGGTAATGGAGTCATCCTCCAGCTCGTCCACGTTGTTTTTGATGTTCTCTGCATACGAGGTAACGATCGGGCAGTTGTAGTGGTTGATGGCTTCCGGGAACTCGGTGCGCTCGTACGGGATACACGGGTAGAAGATGAACTTCACACCGTGGCGTAAGAGCCAGGTCACATGGCCGTGCGCCAGTTTGGCCGGATAGCATTCGGATTCACTTGGAATCGACTCAATACCGAGCTCGTAGATCTTGCGGCTCGAGGTCGGAGAGAGTACCACGCGGTATTTCAGCTGCGTAAAGAAGGTGTACCAGAACGGATAATTCTCAAACATATTGAGGACTCTCGGAATGCCGACCTCTCCGCGGATCGCTTCATCCTGCGGCAGCGGCTGGTAGCCGAAGATCCGTTTGTATTTGTATTCGAACAGGTTCGGAATATGATCTTTGTTTTTCTCTTTTCCGATACCGCGCTCGCAGCGGTTTCCGCTGATGTACTGGCGGCCGCCGGAGAATTTGTTGATGGTCAGACGGCAGCTGTTTGTACATCCCTTACAGTTTGCCATCGTGGTCGAATATTTCAGCTCGTTGATCTTTTCGATGGAGAGCATTGTGGTCTCCTGATCGGCGGAGTAGCGCTCTCTTGCGATCAGCGCCGCACCGAACGCACCCATGATGCCGGCGATGTCCGGGCGGATGGCTTCGCAGTTGGCGATCCGCTCAAAGCTTCGGAGAACAGCGTCGTTGTAGAACGTACCGCCCTGTACGACGATGTGGCGTCCCAGCTCGGTGGCATCCGAAACTTTAATTACCTTATATAATGCGTTTTTAATAACGGAGCAGGCAAGTCCGGCAGAAATATCGGCGACGGATGCGCCCTCTTTCTGTGCCTGTTTTACCTTGGAATTCATAAATACGGTACAGCGGGTACCAAGATCGATCGGGTGTTTTGCAAACAGCGCCTCATGCGCGAAATCCTGCACGCTGTAGTTCAGGGACTGCGCGAACGTCTCGATGAAGGAACCGCAGCCGGAGGAACATGCCTCGTTCAGCTGTACGCTGTCTACGGTGCCGTTTTTGATCTTGATGCACTTCATATCCTGGCCGCCGATGTCGAGAATACAGTCGACTTCCGGATCGAAGAATGCGGCAGCGTAGTAATGGGAAATCGTCTCTACCTCACCCTCGTCCAGCATCAGCGCAGCTTTGATGAGCGCCTCGCCGTAACCGGTCGAACAGGACCAGGCGATCTGTGCAGAATCCGGCAGTTTGGAGTAGATCTCCTGGATCGCGCGGATCGAGGTGCCGAGCGGATTTCCGTGGTTGTTGCTGTAGAAGGAATAGAGAAGAGCACCATCCTCGCCGACGAGTGCAGCTTTGGTCGTCGTGGAACCGGCATCAATACCGAGATAGCAGTTTCCTTCGTAGGTGGAAAGATCGGCGGTCACGACGTTATTGACACTCTGGCGCGCCAGAAATTCGTCATACTCGGCCTGATCTTTAAACAGCGGCTCAAGACGGGCAACCTCAAAATCGATAGCAACTTTCTCTTCGAGCCGTTTTTTCAGCGCGAGAAGGGAAACCTCGGTTTTTCCGTCTGCATTCATCGCAGAACCGATGGCTGCAAACAGGTGGGAGTTGTCCGGTACGATTGTATGCTCGTCATCCAGCTTTAAGGTACGGACGAATGCTGTCTTTAATTCCGAGAGGAAGTGCAGCGGGCCGCCGAGAAAGGCAACGTGGCCGCGGATCGGTTTACCGCAGGCAAGGCCGGAAATGGTCTGGTTGACAACTGCCTGGAAAATGGAAGCGGAAAGATCCTCTTTTGTTGCACCGTCGTTGATGAGCGGCTGGATATCGGTTTTTGCGAATACACCGCAGCGTGCTGCGATCGGATAAATCGCCTGGTAATGCTTCGCGTATTCGTTGAGTCCGGTTGCATCGGTCTGCAGAAGAGAAGCCATCTGGTCGATGAAAGAACCGGTGCCGCCGGCGCAGATACCGTTCATACGCTGCTCCACATTGCCGCCTTCAAAGTAGATGATCTTGGCATCCTCGCCGCCGAGCTCGATGGCAACGTCGGTCTGCGGAGCGAGTGCTTTTAACGAAGTGGAAACCGCGATAACTTCCTGCGTGAACGGGATGCCCAGGTGGTTGGCAAGCGCAAGTCCGCCGGAACCGGTGATGACCGGCTGCAGGGTCAGTTCGCCCAGCTTTTCGTGTGCTTCCCCGAGCAGGTGGGCAAGAGTTTCCTGAATGTTTGCAAAATGGCGCTCGTAATCGGCAAAGAGAAGCTGGTTCTCTTCGTCGAGGATCGCAATTTTAACAGTGGTGGAACCGATGTCGATTCCGAGAGTATATTTTTTATCAGTCATGAATCAAACTCCTTTTATAATAAGAAACAATCTCAACACATTATACGACAAAAAATAAGGAAATACAATTGGAAAAAGGGCGATGTCTTATGAAAAAAGTATAAAGTCCTTGTGAAAAATGGAGAAACCAGGAGGGAAAAAAGGCGGAAAAAAGAAAATTCAGGCATTGTCAAAAACGGGTTTTGCCTGTATACTAAAAATAGTATGCCCTGCATAAAAAACAGGCGGCAGGGATCATGAGAAAGGATGAAAAGCGTTATGTATAAAATTCTGAAAATGGAAGGAAGAGCGAAGCGCGCCCACATGGAAACCGTGCACGGCAATATCGAGACGCCGGTATTCATGAATGTCGGAACCGCGGCAGCGATCAAGGGAGCCGTTTCCACTGAGGATCTCCAGCAGATCGGCACGCAGGTAGAGCTCTCCAACACGTACCACCTCCACGTGCGTCCGGGCGACGAGGTTGTAAAAAAGATGGGCGGACTTCACAAATTTATGGTCTGGGACAAACCGATCCTGACCGATTCCGGCGGATTCCAGGTATTCTCCCTGGCAGGCCTTCGGAAAATCAAAGAAGAGGGTGTCTATTTTCACTCCCACGTAGACGGAAGAAAGATCTTCATGGGACCGGAGGAGAGTATGCAGATCCAGTCCAATCTGGCATCGACGATCGCAATGGCTTTCGATGAGTGTCCATCGAGTGTGGCAGAGCGCCGCTATGTGCAGAATTCCGTCGACCGCACGGCGAGATGGCTGCAGCGGTGCAAGGACAAAATGCAGGAGCTGAACCAGAGAGAGGATACGATCAACAAGCATCAGCTGCTGTTCGGTATCAACCAGGGTGCGATCTATGAGGATATCCGCATCGACCATGCAAAACGGATTTCCGAGATGGATCTCGACGGCTACGCAGTCGGCGGACTGGCCGTAGGAGAGAGCCACGAGGAGATGTATCATATTCTCGATGAAGTTGTTCCGTATCTGCCGAAAGAAAAACCGACGTATCTGATGGGTGTCGGAACGCCGGCAAATATTCTTGAGGGTGTCGAGCGCGGTATCGATTTCTTCGACTGCGTATACCCGAGCCGGAACGGACGCCACGGCCACGTTTATACAAACCATGGAAAAATGAATCTGTTCAACCAGAAATACGAGCTGGACCCGCGTCCGATCGAGGAAGGCTGCCAGTGCCCGGCGTGCCGTCATTACAGCAGAGCCTATATCCGTCATCTGCTGAAAGCAAAAGAGATGCTCGGCATGCGCCTCTGTGTTCTGCACAATCTGTATTTCTACAACAATATGATGACAGAAATCCGGACTGCACTCGATGAGGGCAATTTTGCTTCCTACAAACGTGCAAAACTCGCAGGCTTTGAGGAATACGACAAAAAATAATTGAGAATATATGAAATCTTTGGAAAATATCCGAAAAAGGCTTGCCCATCTGATACGGATTGTGTATTATGATAGGTGTGTCTAAAGAACGTCGAATAACAGGAGGAAAGAAAATGTTTTTAGCAACAACAACAGCAAACGGCGGTGTCATGAGCACCGGTATGTTAATTATGTGGCTGGTCATCATGTTCGGTATGATGTATTTCTTAATGATCCGTCCGCAGAAGAAAGAGCAGAAAAAACTGCAGGCAATGCTGAATGACCTTGCAGTCGGAGATGCAGTCGTAACGACAAGCGGTTTCTACGGCGTAGTCATCGATATCACAGATGACGATGTCATCGTAGAGTTCGGAAACAACAAAAACTGCCGTATCCCGATGCGTAAAACAGCCATCACAGAGGTTGAAAAACCGGATTCTGCAGTTGTAGAAGAGAAAACAGAAAAGAAAAAATAATGTTTGCATAGCGATATGTAAAAACAAGAAACGCAGGTATTCAAAAAGAGAACGAATACCTGCGTTTTTTGTGTCTCCGAAACTTCTTCGGCGGTACCGGGCGGAAACGGGGAAGAATGCCGCGTATTTTTCTTTCAAATGACAAAAAAGCAAAAAGATTATTGCGTTTCGTCCGATGCAAAGAAATTTCGTGTTGAAATTACCGGAAAAATGGCGTATAATTTAGAAATGCTATAGACGCAGAGAAAATAGAACGGTTTTTCAGCCGGAAGAAAAGAGGGAGAAAGATATGGAATACCGTATTGGATTAATTCACGGAGACGGAATCGGACCGGAAATTGTAGACGAAACAAAAAAAGTTCTGGACGCCGTCTGCGAGAAATATGGACATAAGTTTGAATATACCAACCTTCTGCTGGGCGGAGCCTCCATCGATGTGCACGGCGTGCCGCTGACAGATGAAACCATAGAAGAAGCAAAAAAATGTGACGCTGTTCTGATGGGCTCCATCGGAGGAGATGCAAAGACCTCCCCATGGTACAAATTAAGCCCGGACAAGCGCCCGGAAGCAGGACTCTTAAAAATCCGTAAATCGTTAGGCCTGTTCGCAAACCTGCGCCCGGCTTACCTGTATCAGGAATTAAAGGATGCCTGCCCGTTAAAAGAAGAGATCATCGGAGATGGCTTTGACATGCTGATCATGCGTGAGCTGACCGGAGGCCTGTACTTCGGAGAGCGCCATACCGTAGAAGAGAACGGCATCAGAAAAGCAACTGATACCCTGACCTACAGCGAGACCGAAATCCGCCGCATCGCGATCCGTGCTTTTGATATCGCCATGAAGAGAAAGAAAAAAGTAACAAGCGTAGATAAAGCAAACGTTCTCGACTCCTCCCGTCTGTGGAGATCCGTTGTAGAAGACGTTGCAAAAGATTACCCGGAAGTTACCTTAGAGCATATGCTTGTTGACAACTGCGCGATGCAGATCGTTCACAATCCGTGCCAGTTTGATGTTGTTCTGACCGAGAACATGTTCGGAGATATCCTCTCTGACGAGGCAAGTATGGTAGCAGGCTCCATCGGAATGCTTTCTTCCGCCAGCCTGAACGAGACAAAATTCGGCCTGTACGAGCCAAGCCACGGCTCTGCACCGGACATCGCAGGAAAGAACATTGCAAACCCGATCGCAACCGTTCTGTCCGCAGCTATGATGCTCCGCTACTCTCTGGACCTCGACAAAGAGGCAGAGGCAGTCGAGAATGCTGTACAGAAAATCTTAAAAGACGGATACCGCACCGTAGACATCATGTCCGAGGGATGTACTAGAGTTTCCACATCCGAAATGGGAGATCTGCTGGTAAAAGCACTGGCATAAACGTATAGAAGAAAAGAGGAAAAGATCATGAGAAGTGATGCTGTAAAAAAAGGAATCGCACAGGCACCGCAGCGTTCTCTGATGCGTGCGCTGGGTCTGACCGAAGAAGAGATGAAAAAACCGCTCGTAGGAATCGTAAGCTCCTACAATGAGATTGTACCGGGCCACATGAACCTGGATAAAATTACAGAGGCTGTAAAAATGGGCGTTGCCATGGCAGGCGGAACACCGATCGTGTTCCCGGCCATCGCAGTCTGTGACGGTATCGCCATGGGCCACATCGGAATGAAATATTCCCTCGTTACCCGTGACCTGATCGCCGATTCCACCGAGTGTATGGCAATGGCACATCAGTTTGATGCCCTGGTATGTATCCCGAACTGTGATAAAAACGTACCTGGTCTTCTGATGGCAGCAGCAAGAGTCAATGTTCCGACCGTATTTGTCAGCGGCGGCCCGATGCTTGCCGGCCACGTAAAAGGCGAGAAGAGAAGTCTTTCGAGCATGTTCGAGGCAGTCGGCTCCTATGCTGCCGGAACCATGACAGAGGAAGACGTCTATGATTTCGAGTGCAATGCGTGCCCGACCTGCGGTTCCTGCTCCGGTATGTACACCGCAAACAGCATGAACTGCCTGACCGAGGTTCTCGGCATGGGCTTAAAAGGCAACGGAACGATTCCGGCCGTATACTCCGAGCGTTTGCGCCTGGCAAAGAGAGCCGGTATGCAGGTTATGGAGCTGTTAAAACAGGATATCCGTCCAAGAGACATCATGACAAAAGAAGCATTCTTAAATGCTCTGACGGTCGATATGGCACTGGGATGTTCCACCAACAGTATGCTGCATCTGCCGGCCATCGCGCATGAGGCAGGCGTAGAGCTGAATCCGGAGATGGCAAACGCCATCAGCGAGAAGACCCCGAACCTCTGCCATCTGGCTCCGGCAGGATACCACTACATCGAGGAGCTGAACGAGGCAGGCGGTGTTTATGCCGTTATGAACGAGCTGAACAAACTGGGTCTGCTGCACACCGAGTGTATGACCGCAACCGGAAAGACCGTAGGAGAGAACATCAAAGGATGTGTCAACAAAAATCCTGAGATCATCCGTCCAGTTGAGAATCCATACAGCAAGACCGGCGGTATCGCCGTTCTGAAAGGAAACCTGGCACCGGATACCGCAGTTGTCAAACGTTCTGCCGTTGTTCCGGAGATGCAGGTTCATGAAGGCCCGGCCAGAGTCTTTGACTGCGAGGAGGATGCCATCGAGGCAATCCGCGGCGGCAAGATCGTGGCAGGTGACGTTGTTGTCATCCGCTATGAGGGACCAAAAGGAGGTCCTGGCATGCGTGAGATGCTGAACCCGACATCTGCGATTGCTGGTATGGGACTTGGCTCTTCCGTAGCTCTGATTACAGACGGCCGTTTCTCCGGCGCATCCCGCGGTGCGTCCATCGGCCACGTAAGCCCTGAGGCAGCAGAAGGCGGCCCGATCGCGCTTGTTGAGGAAGGCGACCTGATCCGCATCAACATTCCGGAGCACAAGCTGGAGCTTGCCGTATCCGATGAAGAGCTGGCGCGCAGAAAAGCTGCATGGACTCCGAGAGAGCCGAAGGTAACCACAGGCTATCTGAAACGCTACGCAAAGATGGTTTCCAGCGCAAATAAGGGAGCTATTCTGGAGTTCTAATTCAGAAAAATCATAAAATCATATCAGCCGTCCGAACGTGCTTTCTTCTCGGATGGCTGATTTCATAAACAGATTTCATACACAAAGCGAAAATACCCAAAATATAAGGAAGGAATCATACAGACATGGAATTAACTGGATCACAGATTGTTATCGAGTGCCTGAAGGAGCAGGGCGTAGACACCGTGTTCGGCTATCCGGGCGGAACGATTTTAAATATCTACGATGAGCTTTACCGCCACCCGGAAATCCACCACATCCTGACCTCCCACGAGCAGGGAGCAGCCCATGCGGCAGACGGATATGCGCGTGCGACCGGAAAAACAGGCGTATGTATGGCAACGAGCGGCCCTGGTGCGACAAACCTTGTCACCGGAATTGCAACGGCTTACATGGACTCCACCCCGATGGTAGCCATCACCTGCAACGTAGGAAAGGCGCTGCTTGGAAAAGACAGCTTTCAGGAGATTGACATCGCAGGCGTTGCGATGCCGATCACAAAATACAGTGTGATCGTAAAAGATATCACGGTTCTTGCAGACACTCTGCGCCGTGCGTTCACGATCGCAAAGAGCGGAAGACCGGGCCCGGTTCTGGTCGATATTACAAAAGATGTCACAGCAGCAACGTATGAGTACGAGCCGAAGACTCCGGAGAAAATTGAACCGTTTACCGAGAGAATTACAGAAGAAGGCCTGGATCACGTCGTATCCCTGATTCAGGAGTCGAAACGCCCGTATATTTTCGTGGGCGGCGGCAGTATCATCTCCGGCGCGTCCGAGGAAGTGCGCGAACTGGCACACTGCATCCAGGCACCGGTCTGCGACACCCTGATGGGAAAGGGTGCATTCCCGGGAACGGATGAGCTGTACACCGGCATGCTCGGTATGCACGGAACGAAAACATCGAACTACGGCGTGACAAAGTGCGACCTGCTGATCGTGCTCGGCGCAAGATTCTCCGATCGTGTCACCGGAAACGCCGCAAAATTTGCCAATAACGCAAAAATCGTCCAGATCGACGTAGATGCGGCAGAAATCAACAAGAACGTTGTTGTCGAGTCGAGCATCATCGGAGACGTCAAAGAAGTCTTAAAACGACTGAATGCGAAGCTGGAGCCGATGCACCACGACGAGTGGATTTCCGAGATCGAGGCGATGAAGGAAAAATTCCCGCTGAAGCATGAAGACGGCCTGACCGGACCGCTCGTCATTGAGGAGATCTACAAGGCAACCGATGGACAGGCCATCATCACGACCGATGTCGGACAGCATCAGATGTGGGCGGCGCAGTATTACCGCTATACGAGCCCGAGAACGCTTCTGACCTCCGGCGGCCTTGGAACGATGGGCTTCGGCCTTGGGGCAGCCATGGGCGCGAAAATGGGACGCCCGGACAAGACCGTCATCAACATCGCAGGCGACGGCTGTTTCCGTATGAACATGAATGAACTGGCCACACTTTCGAGACACAACATTCCGGTCATCGAGGTTGTTGTCAACAACCACGTACTCGGCATGGTACGCCAGTGGCAGACCCTGTTCTACGGAAAACGGTATTCCAACACCGTTCTCCAGGATCAGGCAGACTTTGTCAAGGTTGCCGAGGCACTCGGCGTAAAGGGCATCCGCGTGACGAAAAAAGAGGAGATGGGTCCTGCCATCCGCGAGGCAATCGAGAGCGGAAAACCGGCGCTCATTGATGTATGGATCGACTGCGACGAAAAAGTATTCCCGATGGTACCGGCAGGAGCTCCGATTGAGGATGTCTTCGATGCAGAGGATCTGGCAAAAAAGGAAGAAGAAAAGGATTGACAGATTTCTGACAAAGAGGTATCATAGTTTCAACGTGGTAAAGCAATACCGTATTACCACACGAATTACACAGATGCGATTACAATGGAAACCATCGGTCTACTATCGGTGGTTTCTAAGTAATATAAAGTAACAAGAGAAACAGGAGGATGAAGAAATGAGCAGAGTCTATAATTTTTCCGCAGGACCGGCGGTTCTGCCAGAGGAAGTGTTAAAAGAAGCCCAGGAGGAAATGCTGGATTACCGCGGATGCGGCATGTCCGTCATGGAGATGAGCCACCGTTCCAAAGTATTCCAGAACATCATCGATGAGGCAGAAGCAGATCTTCGTGATCTGATGGGAATCCCGTCAAATTACAAAGTTCTGTTTCTCCAGGGCGGTGCATCCCTGCAGTTTTCCATGATCCCGATGAACCTGATGAAAAACGGTGTCGCAGATTACATCGTAACAGGCCAGTGGGCAAAGAAAGCATACGCAGAGGCACAGAAATATGGAAAGGCAAACAAAATTGCCTCCTCTGAGGATAAAACATTTTCCTACATCCCGGATTGCAGCGATCTTCCGATCAGCCCGGATGCCGACTATGTTTATATCTGCGAAAACAACACCATTTACGGTACCAAATACAAAAAACTGCCGAATACCAAGGGCAAAACCCTGGTGGCAGACGTCTCCTCCTGTTTCCTCTCCGAACCTGTCAATGTCTCCGATTACGGCATCATCTACGGCGGTGTCCAGAAAAACATCGGACCTGCCGGAATGGTTATCTCCATCATCCGTGATGATCTGATCACCGACGATGTACTGCCGGGAACACCAACCATGATGAAATTCAAAACCCACGCAGATGCAGGCTCCCTGTACAACACACCGAACTGCTACTGCATCTACATGTGCGGCAAAGTATTCAAATGGCTGAAGAAAATGGGCGGCCTGGAAGTTATGAAACAGCGCAACGAAGAGAAAGCAAAGCTGCTGTATGATTTCCTGGACCAGAGCAAGCTCTTCAAAGGAACCGTTGTACCGGAAGACCGTTCTCTGATGAATGTTCCGTTTATCACCGGAAATGCAGATCTGGATGCGAAATTCGTCAAAGAGTCCAAAGAAGCCGGACTTGAGAATCTGAAAGGCCATCGTACCGTCGGCGGTATGCGTGCAAGCATCTACAATGCAATGCCGAAAGAAGGCGTGGAAACACTCGTAGCCTTCATGAAAAAGTTCGAGGAGGAAAATCTCTAATGTTTCAGTATCATTGCTTAAATCCGATTGCAGGCGTAGGCCTTGCAAACTTTAATGAAAACTATCAGCAGACCGAGAGCCTGGAGGGAGCCGATGCGGTTCTCGTCAGAAGTGCAGCCATGCACGGCATGGAGCTGCCGAAGAGCCTCCTCGCTGTAGCAAGAGCAGGAGCCGGCGTCAACAACATTCCGCTTACCGACTGCGCAGAGCAGGGTATCGTGGTCTTCAACACACCGGGAGCCAATGCAAACGGTGTCAAAGAGCTCGTGCTTGCCGGCATGCTGCTGGCATCCCGTGATATCGCAGGCGGTATCGAATGGGTGAAGAGCGACAAAGAAGACGGCGACATCGCAAAGACAGCAGAAAAACAGAAAAAGAAATTTGCTGGCTGTGAGATCAGCGGAAAGAAACTCGGTATCATCGGTCTTGGCGCCATCGGCCAGCTTGTGGCAAATGCAGCCACCCATCTTGGCATGGAAGTATACGGATACGATCCATACATTTCTGTCGATGCAGCATGGAACCTGTCCCGCGACATTCATCACATCCAGAACGTGGAAGATATCTACCGCACCTGCGATTACATCACCATCCATGTGCCGCTTTTGGACAGCACAAAGGGCATGATCAACAAAGCAGCAATCGATGAGATGAAAGACGGCGTCGTTCTTCTGAACTATGCAAGAGACCTTCTCGTTGACGAGGATGCCGTTCTGGAGGCTTTAAAGGCCGGCAAGATGAAGAAATACGTAACCGACTTTGCAAACCCGAAAGTAGTCGGTGCAGAGGGAACGATCGTTACCCCGCACCTTGGAGCATCCACAAAAGAGTCTGAGGATAACTGTGCTGTTATGGCAGTTAAGGAAATCCGCGATTTTCTGGAGAACGGAAACATCAAAAATTCTGTCAACTTCCCGAACTGCAGCATGGGCGTATGCACCGGCGCAGGCCGTGTGACAATCTGCCACAAGAATATCCCTGGTATGCTGGGAGCCTTCACCACCGTTATGGGTAATGCAGGCGTCAACATCAGCGATATGACAAACAAAGGTAAAGGTGATTACGCTTATACGATGATGGATTTGGAAAGCGAAGCGACCGCGGAGATAGTAAAAGCCCTCGAAGCAGTTGATGGTGTATTAAAGGTTCGTATTATTAAATAAAGAGAATCAAAGAAAATCAAAAAGTGACAGGAAAAGGCGGTGCCCGAAAATGGGGGCACCGCCTTTTCCTGTCAAAAAACGGCAGAAGTTGTTGCTGTTTGACTTCCTTTGGGTAAAGAACGGCACAAAAAAGAGAACTGCCCTGGGGCAGTTCTCTTTGCCTGTAATGTATGGTTACGAAAAAATTTTCAGATTCGTTTCCAGACGGCTCCGCCACGTACATCGGCAACTTCAATGCCCTGTGCTTTCAGATCGTCACGGATCTTATCTGCCTCCGCAAAGTTTTTGGCTTTCTTTGCTTCATATCGTTTTAAAACGAGCACATCAATCTCCGGATCTCCCTCACCGGTAATCTGATAACCGGATGCGGTGGAAGCGGAAGTTGTCTTTGCGGCCTCTTTTCTCTTTGCTTCTGCATGGGAGAGAAGTGCAAGACCGAGCACCTGATCGAAATTGTCGAGAAGAGCCAGCTTCGTTGCGTCGTTCATGTCTGCCTTTAAGACATCATACAGCGTTGTGATGGCAAGCGAAGTATTGAGGTCGGCATCGAGTGCTTTCTGGAATTTTTCTTTTAAAGCACTCATGGAAGCTTCATCGACGGATCCGTTCTCCGGATTTAAAGCGGCGATACGGGCGATCAGCTTGTCGTAGGCGATTTTTGCGTTGTCCAGGTTCTCCCAGGTAAATACAAGCGCCTTGCGGTAATGGGACTGCAGGCAGAAGAAACGGTAAACGAGCGGATCGTAGCCTTTTTCTTCCAGAAGAGAAACGGTCAGGAACTCACCTTTCGATTTCGACATTTTTCCAGTTGACGTATTCAGGTGATGTACATGGAACCACTGCGGGCACCATGCGTGGCCCAGGTAGCTCTCGGACTGTGCGATCTCGTTTGTGTGGTGCGGGAAAGCATTGTCCACGCCGCCGCAGTGCAGGTCGAGGTATTCGCCGTTGTATTTCATGGAAATACCGGAGCACTCGATGTGCCATCCTGGATAGCCGACGCCCCACGGGGAATCCCATTTCAGCGCCTGATTTTCGAATTTCGATTTCGTAAACCAGAGAACGAAATCGTTTTTGTTGCGTTTGTTCGTATCTTCCTCTACGCCTTCGCGAACGCCGACAGCGAGATCATCCTCGTCGTGGTCGTTGAATACGTAGTAATGGTCGAGGCGGCTGGTGTCAAAGTAAACATTTCCGCCGGCAAAGTAAGCGTAGCCGGTGTCCATCAGTTTTTCAATGATTTTAATATATTCGTCAATGCATCCCGTAGCCGGCTGTACGACATCCGGGCGCTTGATGTTCAGCTTTTTGCAATCCGCAAAGAATGCATCGGTGTAATACTGTGCGATTTCCATAACTGTTTTATGCTCGCGCTTGGCACCTTTGACCATCTTGTCCTCACCGGTGTCCGCATCGGAGCTTAAATGGCCGACGTCGGTAATGTTCATGACACGGTTGACGTCGTAGCCCTCATAGCGGAGTGCCTTTTCAAGGACATCCTCCATAATATAACTGCGCAGGTTTCCAATGTGCGCAAAATGATAAACGGTAGGTCCGCAGGTGTACATTTCTACACGGCCCGGTGTGTGTGTCTGGAATTCAGCTTTTTTATGGGTTGCAGAATTATAAAGATACATAAAAGAAGTCTCCTTTTTTCTTTTCGTGCGGATACGGATGCAGAAGTGATGATACACAGGAAAGCAAAAAAGCGTCTGCTGTATCCGACAAGGATATCAGAGACGCCGCGTGCGGTGCCTGTTTTCCGTGTACTGCACTGGTTCCTTATTAAAATTAATATTAGCAGGATTTTTTTTTGCTGTCAATAGTCCGGAGATTGTCGAAGACAAAAAGTAAAACGCATTTAATAAGAAGAAACACATTTTTCAGAAATAAAAAGACAGTGCTGCAGAACGCAAATGGAAAGAAACGATTCTTTGTGTAATCTTTTTGCCGTTATAAAACCAAAGAATACAGGAAAATAGAAAAACGGCATCAGAACAATACCCAAAAAGAGGAAAATAGAGGATTTTGATTACTTTAAATGCAGTTTATACACTTTTCTCCTGCATCGGATATTGACAAATGGAGAGAGTTCTGGTTATAATGAACGCAGTTGTTTTTGGACAAACGGACAAATGTACGGGCATGAGGGATGAAGAAAACAAATCTTGTTGGACGCATCTCCTTTTTGTACTCTTCGTTTTGATGTGGTAAAGTGCCAAAATGAAAAACGGTGGAATGGCGAAGCCGTCCCGGCAAATGTCCGGATGATGCAAAAACAACACGAATCCATGAAAGGAGTTAGGAAGAATTATGAAAAGAAAAATTGTAAGCGCATTACTTGTTATGAGTATGGCTGCAAGCCTGGTTGCCTGCGGAAATTCCGGCAGCGGAAGTTCTGATCCGGCAGATGAGAGTGTAAGCGTAAGCAGCAGCGCGTCTTCCGAAAGTGATGCAAGCGCATCTGCAAGCAGTGAGAGTGAAGCCGAGGCAGAGGAATCCGAAATGCCGGAAGGATACGATGAGACCAGCACAGAGCTCTATAACGAGGCACTGGGCGATTTCAACGATGCACTTGCTACTGCAAAGGAAGCAGAAACGGTGGATGAGAGATATGCCCTGATGGCAGTTGCCGAAGGAAAACTGATGGAGTCCGCCATGATGTACCCGCTCACCTCCAAAGGTGGTATGTACGCTATGTACAGAATGGCTCCGCGCACCAAGGACTATACCCTTTGGGGAAGCGATCAGGACCGTTATCATCAGTATGTTGTAACAACTGACTTTATCAAAACAGAAGATTACAACGAGATGAGAGCAAAATGGGATGAGCTCAAAGGAACAGGAACCTATGAGAGCTGGGTAAAAGAATATCTGGCAGGAAAAGGCTACACCTTAAAAGACAGCTTCTCCATGCCGTATGCGAGCGATCCGGTAACATGGGACGGACTTGCAACTTCCCGTGCGGCAGATACCAATGCGATCATCAATACCTATGACGGACTGATGGAGTACGATGTAGAGGGAACTCTGCAGCCGGCACTGGCAGAATCCTATGAAGTATCTGATGACGGACTGACCTATACCTTCCACCTTCGTAAAGATGTAAAATGGACCGATTCCCAGGGACGTGAAGTGGATACTGTAAAAGCAGATGACTTCGTGGCCGGAATGCAGCACATGTGTGATGCACAGGGCGGTCTGGAATATCTGGTACAGGGCGTGATTAAAAACGTATCCCAGTACATCAGCGGCGAAATTACCGATTTCGACGAGGTTGGTGTGAAAGCAGTAGATGATTATACCGTAGAGTACACACTGGAGGAGCCATGCAGCTACTTCGAGACCATGCTCGGTTACACCATCTTCATGCCGATGAGCAGAAGCTACTATCAGTCCCAGGGCGGTAAATTTGGTGCTGAGTATGATTCCTCCGCAGCAGATTATCAGTACGGAAAAGATTCCAACTCGATCGCATACTGCGGACCGTACCTGGTAACCAACGCTACAGCCAAAAATACCATCGTATTTAAACTGAGTGATTCTTACTGGAACAAAGACAACGTAAACATTAAAACCCTGACCTGGCTGTTCAATGACCAGTCTGATGTTACAAAAATGTACACAGATGCAAAAGCAGGTACCGTTGACTATGTAAACCTGAACACCTCCACCATGGAGACAGCAAAATCCGAAGGTCTGTACGACCAGTACGCAGTAGTTTCAGATACCGACGCTACTTCCTTCATGGGATTCTACAATATCAACCGTACTGCGACTGCAAATGCCAACGACGGAACAACAGCAAAGACTACAAAGTCTGACGAAGAAATCCAGAGAACGAACAAAGCGCTGCAGAACGTTCACTTCAGAAGAGCGATCAGCTTTGCGGCAGATCGCGGCGCTTACAATGCGCAGCAGGTTGGCGAGGATCTGAAATATACTTCCCTTAGAAATACCTTTACCCCGGGATATTTCGTAAGCCTGTCAAAAGACACTACCATTCAGATCAACGGAACCGACACAACCTTCCCGGCAGGCACCTACTATGGTGAAATCGTACAGAAACAGATCGACGCTGACGGCGTGAAGATCAAAGTATGGGATGCCGAAAACAAGACCAGCGATGGTTTTGATGGATGGTACAATCCGGAAAACGCAGTAGAAGAACTGAATACCGCAATCGAGGAGCTTGCAGAAGACGGTATCACCATCGATGAGAGCAACCCGATCCAGATTGAGTATCCATATCCGTCTGCAGTGGAAGTTTACACCAACAAAGCAAACTCCTACAAGAAATCAGTAGAGGCTGCCCTTGGCGGAAAAGTTGTGATCAATCTGGTTGATGCCGTAGACCTGGATGGATGGTACTATGCAGGATACTATGCAAACTATGGTTATGAAGCAAACTACGACGTATACGATGTCTCCGGATGGGGTCCAGACTTTGGTGATCCATGCTCTTACCTGGATACCATGCTTCCGGACTACGAAGGATACATGACCAAATGTTTCGGTATCTTCTAATTTTGAAAAAGTAAAAATTGGAAAGACCAGAACAGTTGAAAGCCAATGAATAAACCGGCAGGGGGATGGGGACAAAAAAAGCCATTCCCCTGTCATATTGTGTTAAGGAATGAGAGAATATGACAAAATATCTTTTTAAGCGTTTGTTGCATGGCCTTGTTTCCGTAGTAATTGTCGTTGGATGCGTTATGACTATGATCTATTCTCTGATGGACCGAAATCTGATTTTCGCACAGGACACCACCTATTCCCATCAGAGCAATAACCAGAAAAAGGTGTACAAATATCAGAAGTGGGAGACATACGGATATCTTGACTATGTAACCTATGCAGATTATTTGAACGCTCTCAAGGCAAAAGGCGAAATTGACGAGGATACAAGATCCAAAGCAGTAGCATTCGGAAGAACGAAAGACCAGGATTCAGAACTGGTATCTGAATATGTAAAGGAATTTACAGCTTATTATAAAGCAAAAGGTTACACCGTAAGAAGATACGACGCGATCATGATGGGCAAGAAAAAATATGCCAACGGCGGACAGCAGCAGCTGTTTGCGTACAAGGATATTCCGCTTGCAACGCGTCTCGGAAAATATTTTTCCGGTTTGATTGACATCGACAGCATTCACGATGCTGCAAAGGTAGAAGGTAAGAGGGGGATTACATTTACCTTACACGATCCGGTATATGGGGGAAAGAAATTTTCACCGGCCATCATGGGAAATGGCACAACACACAAGTACCTGATGTACTTTGACTCAAAATTCCCATACTTCCATCAGAATATAATCACCATAAATTTAGGAAAGTCCTATTCCGTAAATGAGGGTGTGGATGTAGCACTGACCATGACCCGCGCGCAGGGATCCTACGTAAAATCGGAGATTACCTACCCAAGCGGTCTGGTGGAATACAGTGCAGACGATCTGCACAGCGCAACGTATATGAGCGAATCTCAGGATGCAAGCGCTGTTCATTCCGATCGATTCACAGATGACTATACCAACGTGGATACAATTAAGAGTGGTAAATCAAAAATCGGCTATTCCTTTGTAATCGGTATCATTGCCGTAATTCTTTCCTATCTCATCGCAGTGCCGCTTGGCATTCTGATGGCGAGAAAGAAAGACAAACTGGTTGACCAGCTTGGAACCATCTATATTGTATTCATCATAGCAGTACCTTCACTGGCCTATATCTTCCTGTTTAAGGCAATCGGAGGAAAAATGGGTCTGCCAACCACCTTTGACATGGATTCGAAGAGCAAGCTGATGTACATTCTGCCGATCGTTTCCCTGGCTCTGCCGCAGGTGGCAAACCTGATGAAATGGCTGCGTCGATACATGATCGACCAGATGAACTCCGATTACGTAAAATTCGCAAGATCCGGTGGTCTGACAGAGGGAGAAATCTTTACGAAACACATTTTGAAGAACGCAGCGATTCCGATCGTGCAGGGCGTTCCGGCGAGCGTGCTGTTCGCACTGACCGGAGCCATCATCACCGAGCGTGTGTACGTAGTACCTGGTGCCGGTAATCTGCTGACCGAAGCAATCAGCAAATATGACAATGGTGTTATCGTAGGTGTTACACTGTTCTACGCAGTGCTCTCCGTTATTTCCATCATCCTGGGCGATGTTTTAATGTCCATGGTAGATCCGCGAATCTCATTCTCAACGAAAGACAGGTAGGGACTTATGAATTATGATTTAGATAAATTCGGTCTGTCTGAGGAAGAACTGTTTTCTCCTGTAGATAACAGCAGTTTGGAGTCTGAGAAAATTACGGCTCCGAGATATTCCTACTGGCATTCCGTGTTCCGCGTATTTTTTAAGAAAAAAATCAACATTGCCGTACTTTGCCTCCTGGGTGTGATTCTGCTGATGACGTATGTGTATCCGCTCTTTGTGGAGTACGACCGTTTCGCCAATCTGATGAACGGCGCGACAAAACATCTGTCTCCAGGCAAAGCCTTGCAGCAGCTTGGATTCAATATTCACTGGATTTTAGGATCCGGTGCTTCCGGACAGTCAACCTTTGATGCTGTCTGGTTTGGTTCCAGAATTTCAGTTTCCCTGGCATTTATCTGTGCGCTCATCAACCTTTCGATTGGTGTGATTGTCGGATCTGTCTGGGGATTTTCGAAGAAGGTTGATGTCTTCATGATGGAGGTTTACAACATCATCGGAAATATTCCGTATGTACTTCTGATCTCCGTCCTGGTGCTTATCTTTTCTCCGAGCTTCTGGACTATGGTATTTGCACTGACCGTTACCGGATGGCTTGCCATCGCGTACTTTATCCGTACGCAGGTCGTTATCATCCGTGACAGAGAGTATAATCTGGCATCAAAATGTCTCGGAACCTCTATTTTCCGCATTGCGATGAAGAATATTCTTCCGTTTATGACATCTGTCATTGTTACTCTGGCGGCAACTGAGATTCCGTCCTACATCTCTTACGAGGTGTTCCTGGCTTACATCGGTATGGGACTTTCTGACATGTCTCTGGGAAGACTGATCTATGAGGCTGAGGGTGCCATGCTGACACCGGGATGGGGATTCGAGTTCTGGAGTCCGGTTGTTGTCGCTTCAATCATCACCGTAGTATTGTATGTAGTTGGACAGAACCTTGGAGATGCGTCCGACCCGAGAACACATATGTAGGAAGGAAAGCCGCATGGAAGATAAAAAAGTATTATTATCGATTAAGGACTTACAGGTAAAATTCCGTGTCCGCGGCCGTATCCTGACGGCAATCCGGGGCGTAACGCTGGATATTTACGAGAATGAGTCCATTGCTATCGTAGGAGAGTCCGGTGCCGGTAAATCCGTATTCACAAAAGCGTTTGCGGGCATGCTGGACAGCAACGGCTTCATTGACCAGGGAGATATCATTTTCAACGATGCCGAGCTGAGCGATACCGTTGTGCCGCTGAACTCTTATGCGAAAAAGACCATCGCATCCACCTGGGAAAAACTGAATGAGTATTCCAAACTGGAATATGGTTCAGAAGTATTTCTGAAAATGAAGGCGCTGGAGCAGGAAAAAGAAGAAAAAATGACGCTGAGCGAGGAAGAGCGTGAGAAAGCAGATGCTGAAATCAAGGAACTTGTAATAAAGAGAACCGAACTTTTCAACTATAAGCAGACACTCGATACTTCCAAAGAAAAAGCGAAAATCAAAGAGACATCTGCCGAGATTTCCAGACTGGATGGAGAGATCAAGGCTCTGCAGAAAGCAAAAGAGGAAAAAATCAAGGCACACAAACAGGCTGCCATGAACGATACGGCCTACAATCAGGCGTATGAGGCAAAGATGGCAGAGTACAAAAAAGAGTATGCCGGCCTGACAGCAAAAGAAATTACGGACGAGACAAGAAAGAGAAATGAGATTCTTGCCAAAGAGATCTATCTTTCTGTTGGACGTTACAAACTGCGCAAAAAAGTCCGCATGATCAAAAAGCTGCACGAGGCATTCAAAGCTGCAATGGAGCGCGGTGTGGATCTGAACGATGAGCAGAAGCGAAACGGCGTTTTTGACCAGGCTACCTTCCGCGTACGCTATCTGGATGAGACACCGGAGCAGCTCCACGGAACCTGCATCATCAACCTGGCAAAAATCCAGGACCCGAATGACTGGGGCCAGATCCGTGGTAAGAAAATTGCAACCGTATTCCAGGACCCGATGACTTCCCTGAACCCGATCATCACGATCGGAAAACAGATCACTTCTGTTATTATGAAACATCAGGATGTCAGCGAGGTGGAAGCGAGAGCACAGGCGCTTGAGCTGATGGAAAAGGTTGGTATTCCGAACGCAGAGCAGCGTTTCGATGATTATCCGTTCCAGTATTCCGGCGGTATGAGACAGCGTATCGTTATCGCGATTGCACTTTCCTGCCGTCCGAAGATCCTCATCTGCGATGAGCCGACAACTGCGCTGGACGTTACGATTCAGGCACAGATCCTGAAGCTGATCAAGGATCTTCAGAAAGAGTACAACTACACTATCGTGTTTATTACCCACGACCTTGGTGTCGTAGCGAATATCGCAGACCGTGTTGCCGTTCTGTACGCAGGACAGATCATCGAGTTTGCGAACGTAGAAGAGCTATTCTACGATCCGCGCCATCCGTACACCTGGGCGCTGCTTTCTTCCCTGCCGCAGCTTGCGGAGCGGAATACAAAGCTGTTCTCAATTACCGGTACCCCGCCGTCTCTGTATAACAAAATTATCGGAGACCCGTTCGCGCCGCGTAACCAGTACTGTCTGAAAATCGACACACTGGAAGAACCGCCGATGTTCAAGGTAACGGATACCCATTACGCCAAAACCTGGCTGCTGGATCCGAGAGCACCAAAGACGGAGAAGCCGGAGGCAATTCAGAATATTCACGAAAAATTATTAAAAGCATACAACTTATAGGAGAGTTTGAAAGTGTCTACAAAGCAGGAAAGCAAGACCACTGTTTCGCATCTGCCGGAGCATGGTCCGATTGACGAAAATGGAAGAGAAATCTTACTGCAGGTAAAAAATGTAGATATCACTTTCGGCAAGGGCGATGACGCAGTCAAAGCGGTAAAAAATGCTTCTTTTGACATCTACAAGGGAGAAACCTTCTCCCTCGTAGGCGAGTCCGGTTCCGGAAAGACCACGATCGGCCGTGCGGTCATTCGTGTCAACCCGTGTTCCGCAGGAGAGATCCTGTACAAGGGTGTTAAAATTTCCGGCAAGATTCCGCATTCCCTGGACCGGGAGGTTATCCGAAACATTCAGATGGTATTCCAGGATCCTGCCGCATCGTTAAATGAGCGTGCGACGGTCGATTACATCGTATCCGAGGGTCTTTACAACTTCCATCTGTACGAGAACGAGGCAGACCGTGTGAAAAAGGTAGAGAACATGATCAACGAAGTTGGTCTTCTGCCGGAGCACCTGACCCGTTACCCACATGAGTTCTCCGGCGGACAGCGCCAGCGTATCGGTCTGGCCCGTGCCATGGTTATGGAGCCGGAGCTGGTTGTAGCCGATGAGCCGATCTCCGCACTGGACGTATCGATCCGTGCCCAGGTCCTCAATCTGCTGAAGAAATTCCAGAGAGAAAAACAGGTTACTTATCTGTTTATCGCCCATGACCTTTCCATCGTACGGTTCATTTCCGACCGTATCGGTGTTATCTACAAAGGAAATATCGTAGAGGTTGCGGACGCAGAGGAACTGTTCAACTTCCCGCTGCATCCATACACCCATTCCCTGATCTCTGCGATCCCGATTCCGGATCCGCAGCTTGAGAAGAACAAAGTGCTGTACACCTACGATCCGTCCATTCACGATTATTCCGTGGACAAACCGGAGTTCGTGGATATCGGACACAACCACTTTGTATACGGAAACAAGAAAGAGATCGAAAAGTACAAGGCACTCCGTGAAAAGGGAGAGCCGCTGCAGCCGATCACCATCCGCAAGCCGGATGAGGAAGTAAAAGAGGAGGACCACGAGGTTCATTTCTCCAAGGCAGAAGATGAGTTCCTGAAAACTCCGCTTCACGATACCGGAAGCATCTGGTACAAAGTGCTGTCGTTCTTCTTCCCGATCATCGGTATTATCGCAGCAATGGTATACAAAAAGAAACAGTACTATCACAACTATAAAGCATGTAAGCAGGGCGCGCTGTACGGATTCGCCGTACTGGCCGTGATTCTCCTGATCTTTATCATTGCATTGATATTGGTTGTCCTATAGCAGACTGTGAAAAACAAAGCAGTGTCAGAATCGAAAGTCTTTTGATTCCGGTGCTGCTTTTTTGTGCCGTTTTACTTGACGGGAGACATATTTTCTGGGACAATAAAACACAGTGCGAATGAAGGGGAGAACTTAAAGTAAGAGGAGTAAAAGAATGGGAAGAACAGTAAAAGATCCAAACAGACGGCAGCCGAAGCCGGTGCAGAAAGTTCAGATCTCTGAAAAGAATGTCGGACGGCGCATCGTGCTTGTGGTACTGTTTCTGGCGATCGGATCCGGTTTTCTGGTGTATGGTTTTATGAATTTTCTGCGCGGCGATTCCGGCTGGCGCGAAATCAGCGTGAAGGCGGGCTCGGAGCTGAACTGCAGCGAGGATTTCACACTGAAATATAATGTCGGTGCAGGCGGCGTATCGGCGGGCGGGGAGGCAAAGGCACTCTCGCTGATTTATACCGATGCGGCGGTGAAGGGCTACCGGCTTTTTAATATCGACAAGAGTTTCGATGATGTGACAAACCTGTACGATATCAACCAGCATCCAAACGAAGTGATGACGGTAGATCCGGTTTTGTACGATGCCCTGAAAAAAGTATCCGATGCCAACTGCCGGGAAATCTATCTGGGACCGCTGTACGCGTCACTGGAAAATCTCTGCATGAGCAATGATGATGCGGTCGCAGCACAGTTCGATCCGGAGAAGGATGATGATGCAGCAGAGGAAGCGGCAGCCGTCGCAGCCTTTGCACAGAACCCGGATGACATTTCCCTGGAATTCCCGGGAGAAAACCAGGTCTGCCTGCATGTGTCGGATGCGTATCAGGCATATGCCGCAGAGATGGGCTACACGGCGTATCTCGACTTTTTCTGGATGAAAAATGCTTTTTTGATTGACTATCTGGCGGACACGATCCGCGGCGGGGGCTATCGGCTCGGCATTATTTCCAGCAAGGACGGATTTGTGCGCTGTCTCGATGAAACGGGAGAAAAAGAGTACCAGTATCCGCTGTATCACCTTTCCGGAAATGAAGTCCAGTCACATGGAACAATGACGTATGAAGGACCAAAAAGCATTGTGTTTTTCCATGCTTACCAGGCGGGCAGCCCGGATACGTACCGCTATTACCAGTATCAGGACAAAACGATGCGCACACCGTATCTTGGCGTGTCAGACGGAAAAGACCACACAGCGGCATCCGAACTGATCGCCTATTCCGGTGAATACGGCTGTGCCGATACGCTGCTTGCAGCATTTTCTGATTATCAGGCCGAATCGCTTTCCAGGGAGTCACTGGAAACTCTGACTTCACAGGACATTTACAGTATCTGGTTTGAGAACGATGAGATTCAGACGACAGATGAAGATCTTGCCGTAATCGTAGGAAATGAATAAAAAACAAACCAGATTTGCATTGTACAATCGCAGTTGAAATGGTAGAATAAAAACAGGATTTATTAGTTGAAGACAGAAAAAAAGGAGGGGTTATAATTTTGAAAATGGAAGAAAAATTATACGATTATATGGATTGGGCGGAAATTGAAGCAGTGGTCTATTCCGAGGAGAATCATCCAAGAGATATCCTGGGACCACGTGTAACGGAGGATGGTATTTTGATTCAGGCGTTTTTCCCCGGAGCAACCCGCGCAGCCGTACATACGATCCGCGACGGAAAACAGACCGAGATGGTCTGCGAGGATGAGGCGGGATTTTTCGCTGTACTGCTTCCGGGAAAGAAAATTCCGTCTTATACGCTGATCTACTGGGATGGCGACGGAAACCAGATGGAGCATTACGATCCATACGCCTACCCGATGCAGTTCACCGAGCAGGAACAGAAACAGTTTGAAAACGGCATCTGCTATTCCATCTATGAGAAGTTGGGTGCACACCCGGTCAAAATTGATGGGATCAGCGGCGTTTACTTCGCCGTCTGGGCACCGAATGCGATCCGTGTCAGTGTTGTCGGAAACTTCAATAACTGGGACGGAAGAGCATATCAGATGAATCTTCTGGAGTCCGGAATCTACGAACTCTTTATCCCCGGTGTCCGCGCGGGCGACATCTATAAATACGAAATCAAGGCAAAGGGCGGTCTGACGTATCTGAAATCGGATCCGTACGCGAATGCAGCACAGCTGCGTCCGAACAATGCGAGTGTTGTGTTTGATCTTGGAAAATATGAGTGGCAGGACGAAAACTGGATGAAAAAGCGTGGCGTCGCACAGAGTAACAAAGCGCCGATCTCTGTTTATGAAGTGCATCTTGGCTCCTGGAAAAAACCGGACGATGGCCGTGAATTTTATAACTACCGTGAGATCGCTCCGATGCTGGCTTCCTACGTCAAAGAGCTCGGCTATACCCATGTTGAGCTGATGCCGGTGATGGAGCATCCGCTCGATGAATCCTGGGGTTATCAGGTAACGGGCTATTACGCACCGACAGCACGTTACGGAACGCCGGATGACTTCCGCTATTTTATGGATACAATGCACCAGAACGACATTGGTGTTATTCTCGACTGGGTACCGGCACACTTCCCGCGCGATACCTTCGGACTTTCTGCGTTTGACGGAACGTGTCTGTACGAGCATTTCGATCCGAGACAGGGATCCCATCCGCACTGGGGCACGCTGATTTACAATTACGGAAGACCGGAAGTAAAGAACTTCCTGATTGCCAATGCTCTTTTCTGGGCAAAAGAGTACCATGCCGACGGAATCCGTATGGATGCGGTTGCATCGATGCTGTATCTTGATTATGGCAAGCAGGACGGGGAGTGGGTCGCAAATATCTACGGCGGAAATGAGAACCTTGAGGCGATCGAATTTTTAAAACATCTGAACTCCATCTTCAAAAAAGAGTTCCCGGATGCGCTTCTTATCGCAGAGGAATCGACCGCATGGCCGAAGGTGACGGGAGACCTCGATGACGAAGGCCTTGGCTTCGACTACAAGTGGAACATGGGCTGGATGAATGATTTTACGGAATATATGAAAAACGATCCGGTATACCGCGGGGCACATCACGATCAGCTGACTTTTTCTATGGTATATGCATACTCGGAGAAATTCATGCTGAGTCTGTCGCACGATGAAGTGGTTCATCTGAAGGGATCCATGTATACCAAAATGCCGGGTACACCGGAGCAGAAAATGGCAAATCTTCGTCTGGCGTACGCTTATCAGATGGTGCATCCCGGAAAGAAGCTTTTGTTTATGGGACAGGAATTCGGACAGGAAAAAGAGTGGAATGAGAAACAGTCCCTGTCCTGGGAGCTTCTTGAGGACAAGGAACATCTGCAGCTAAAAAACTATATGGCGGCACTTCATGCATTCTACAAAGCAAATCCGGCATTGTATCAGCTGGATGAAAAGCCGGAGGGCTTTGAGTGGATTAATGGCATGGAGTGGGAGAAAAATCTTCTGATCTTCCTTCGCAGAACAAGGAAGAAAGAAGATACGCTGCTTGTCGTATGCAACTTCTCGAATGTCGAGTACGATGATTTCCGCATTGGTGTGCCGTATCCGGGAAAGTACAAAGAGATGTTCAACAGCGATGCAGAAGCTTATGGCGGAACAGGCGTCGGAAATCCACGCGTGAAAATGTCGAAAAAAACAGAGTGCGACGAGCGGAAAAACTCGATTACCGTGAAACTCGCACCGCTTTCCGTTCAGATATTTTCTTATACGAAGCCGGAGACAGGCGCTGCAAGCAATAAGAGCGCAAAGGCAAAAACTGCAGCAAAAGCGGCAGCAGAGAAGAAAACCGGAAAGAAGGGAAAACCGGCTGGAAAAACGGAAGAAGCAGTAAAAGCAGTAAAAGCAAAGAAAACAACAAAGACTGCCCAAAAAGCAGAGAAAAAGGTATCGGAAAAAACGGTGAAAACCGCAGAGAAAAAGCAGGGAACCACGACTGCGACAGAGAAGGTCGAGAAAGCCGTAAAGCAGGCGATCGACAGTAAACCGGTGAAAACGGTAGAGCAGACGGTGGACAAGCTGGTGAAAGCCGGAAAATCCGCAGCGGCAGAGGCAGCAAAAGCCGTGGAAAAATACCGCGCAGCCGCTGATCCGGAAAAGAAACCGGCTGCAAAGCCGGAAACCAAGTCGGAAGCAAAATCAGAGGCAAAACCAGAGACAAAAACGAAAAAAAGCACAGGTATGAGCAAACTCGGCGAGGAGCTGCAGAGAAAATTCGAGACAGAGGAGAAATAACACATGGTGAACCTGACAGCGGCAGAACGCGTCTATGAATACTGGATCAACAAAGTCTCCTCGGCTGCTGATCTGGTGCTGAAGATCGTGTTTGCAGTAATCCTTCTTCTGATTGCACGGAAACTGATCCTGTGGCTCTGCGGGCTGATCCGGAAAAACATGCGGCGTTTTCAAATGGAGGAGGCGGTGATCAGTTTCACCGTTTCCCTGGTGAAATACAGCCTGAACGCTCTGCTGGTGCTGACGATTATCGTTCAGCTCGGCATTGTATCCGAAGCGTCGATCGCGGCAGCCATCGCCTCCGCCGGCGTTGCCGTATCCCTGGCACTGCAGGGCGGCCTCTCGAACTTTGCAGGCGGCGTGATGATTCTGCTGCTGAAGCCATTTAAAGTCGGTGACTACATTATCTTCCCGGGCGAAGGCCAGGAGGGAACGGTCAAAAAGATTGAGATGTATTACACGACAATCAACAGCATCGACAACCGTACCATCATGATCCCGAACGCCAATCTTACGAACCACACCATCATCAACGTGACGGCAATGGACCGCAGAAAGCTGGAGATCAAAGTCGGCATTTCTTATGAGTCCGATATCAGAAAAGCGAAGGACATCCTGCGCCGCCTCGTTGAGGAGGAGCCGCATTTTCAGTCGGAGGAGCAGCAGTTTTTCGTAGATGAGCTGGGCGAGAGCGCGATCACGGTCGGTCTGCGCGCCTGGGTCGCAACGGAAAATTACTGGCCGGTCAAATGGAAAATGAATGAGCGCATCAAAGAAGAGTTTGACGCGGCGGGAATTTCCATCCCGTATAACCAGCTCGATGTCCACATCTGCCCGGAACCGGCGAACAAAAAAGCCGGAAAAGGCGATAAATAAAGGATATTTTGAAAATTAACCCTTGCAATTGCACGGAAAAGGTGCTATAGTGGAACTGTTAATAAGTGACTGTTAAGGAGTGGACGATTTCGTCCACTCTTTCTTGTGTACAGGGAAATGAAAGAATTTTTCGGAAGTTTCCCTGAATCAAAAAGGTGGTGAGGATTTGAGCAGAAGAGAAGAATACGAACAGAAGGCAGAAGAACTGATCACTCCGATTGTAGAAGCCAATGGTTTTGAACTGGTGGATGTGGAGTATGTCAAAGAGGGCGGTACCTGGTACCTGCGTGCTTACATCGACAAAGAAGGCGGAATCACCGTGGATGACTGCGAAATCGTCAGCCGTGCATTTTCTGACCGGCTGGACGCAGAGGACTTTATTGATGACGCCTATATCATGGAGGTCAGCTCTCCGGGTCTTGGACGTCCGCTGAAAAAAGAGAAGGACTACAAGAGAAGCATGGGAAAAGAGCTGGAAATCCGGACATACCGTGCGATCGAGAGAAACCGGGAATTTTACGGAATACTCACCGCATATGATGATAACAGTGTGACCATTGAGGAGGAGGACGGAACAGAGCGTGTCTTCCAGAAAAGCGATATTGCATTGATCCGTTTAGCATTTGATTTCTAAACAGACGCAGATACAGGAGGAAAAGAGAAAAATGAATACAGAATTAATGGAGGCCCTTGAAGTTCTTGAGAAAGAGAAGAATATCAGCAAAGATACCCTGCTTGAGGCAATCGAGCAGTCGCTGATTCAGGCCTGTAAAAACCATTTTGGCAAAGCAGATAATGTAAAGGTAAGCATCAACGCCCAGACTGGTGATTTCAAAGTCGTAGCAGAGAAAACTGTTGTTGATCTGGTACAGGATCCGATCATGGAGATCGCCCTTTCCGATGCAAAACGCGCAGACTCCCGCTATGAGCTCGGCGATATCGTTCCGGTAGAGATCAAATCCAAAGAGTTCGGCCGTATTGCAACCCAGAATGCCAAAAACGTCATTCTTCAGAAGATCCGTGAGGAAGAGCGTAAAGTTCTGTTTGATCAGTACTTCGAGAAAGAGCACGATGTGGTTACCGGTGTGGTACAGCGCTATGTAGGACGCAACGTCAGCATCAACCTCGGTAAAGTAGACGCTCTGCTGACCGAGAACGAGCAGGTCAAAGGCGAGAAATTCGAGCCGACCCAGCGTGTGAAAGTATACGTTCTGGAAGTAAAGAATACAACCAAGGGACCGAAAGTCATGGTATCCCGTACCCATCCGGAACTCGTAAAACGTCTCTTTGAGTCTGAGGTTTCCGAGGTTGCAGAAGGCATCGTAGAGATCAAGAGCATTGCCCGTGAGGCAGGAAGCCGTACGAAAATGGCAGTATGGTCCAACGATCCGAACGTCGATGCAGTCGGCGCATGCGTCGGTATGAACGGAAGCCGTGTCAACGCGGTTGTCAATGAGCTGAACGGAGAGAAGATCGATATCATCACATGGGATGAGAACCCGGCACTCCTGATCGAGAACGCACTGAGCCCGGCAAAAGTTATTTCCGTTATGGCAGACCCGGATGAGAAGACCGCAAAGGTTATCGTTCCGGATTACCAGCTTTCCCTTGCCATCGGTAAAGAGGGACAGAACGCAAGACTTGCTGCACGTCTGACCGGATTCAAGATCGACATCAAGAGCGAGACCCAGGCACGCGAGGCAGGAGACTTCGACTACGTAGAAGAAGAGGAATACGAGGAAGAGGACAATTACGATGAGTCCGCAGCAGAGGAGGAAATCATCTCTGCAGAAAAAGAATTCGACGAGAATGATGTGGAAACAGCAGAGGAAGCCGGAGACGAAGAGTAATTAAAATAAAAACAAAGGCGGGATGAGCATTTGAGTACAGTTCGTAAAGTGCCGCTGCGTAAATGCATTGGCTGCAATGAAATGAAAAACAAAAAAGAAATGATCCGCGTGGTGAAAACCACCGAAGGAACGATTGTTCCGGACACAACCGGAAGAATGAACGGACGTGGTGCTTATGTCTGCTCTCTGGAATGCCTGGGAAAAGCGATGAAAAACAAAGGACTTTCCCGTTCTCTGAAGGCAGAAATTCCATCAGAGGTTTATGAGCAGTTAAAGGAGGCATTTGCGAAGATTGAACAGTCAAAGTAAAGGATTATCCATGCTGGGCCTTGCCATGAAGGCGGGTAAGGTATCGAGCGGCGAATTTGCGACCGAGCAGGCCGTAAAGAGCGGCAGCGCATACCTTGTCATTCTGGCGGAAACGGCGTCGGCCAATACACAGAAGAAATTTCGCAATATGTGTGCATACTATAAAGTGCCATGCATTCTTTTTGGGGACAAAGAGCAGCTTGGAAGAGCCATCGGAAGAGAATACCGTTCTTCCATTGCCGTATGTGAAGCGCATTTTGCAGAAAAAATAGCAGCATTGTTGGCAGAAGCGTAAGGCGTAAGGCCGGAAAGGTCGGTGGATGGATGCAGGAAACACGAAAACCGCAGAAAGAGGAGAGAAGATCATTGGAAAAGAAAGATACAGAAAATATGGAAATGAAGAAGCCGGAAGAGCAGGCAAAACCGAAGAAAAAGAAAATTATTTCCGTTGTGCGTCCGCAGAACGCAACAAGTAAAGAAGCAAAAGAGTTCACGAAGAACCAGGGACAGAAAAAAGACCGTCCGGCCCGCGGAAACGGCCGTCCGGAAGGAAACCGCAATGGAAACGGAAGAAGCGAGGACCGTCCGAACCGTGGAAACGGAAACGGCGGAAATGGAGATCGTCCGAACCGCAATGGAGACCGTCCGCAGGGAGAGCGCCGTTTCAACAATAACGGAGACCGCCCGAACCGCAATGGAGACCGTCCGCAGGGAGAACGCCGCTTCAGCAATAACGGAGAGCGCCCGAACCGCAGCGGAGACCGTCCGCAGGGAGAACGCCGCTTCGGCGGAAACAATGGAGACCGCCCGAACCGCAGCGGAGACCGTCCGTTCGGAGACCGCAATAACGGCGGAAGAAGCGGAAACGGTGAGAGAAGCGGAAGACCATTCGGTGAGCGTTCCGCACGTCCAAACGGAGGCAGACCGGGAAATAATGGCGGAAGACCGTTCGCAGGAAAGGATGATGATTCCCAGAATCAGAACCGCCGTCCGGGAGGAGACCGCCGCAGAACGGAGCATAAGAGCTCTGCAGGCGATACAATGAGCCTTGGCATCAAGAAGCCAGGCCGTGATACAGGAAGAAAAGAAAAAGACAAAAACAAAGATTCTTTAAGAGAAAATAAATTCAGTGAAGACAGAGGAAGAGGCGGAAACCGTCCGAACCAGGGACATCATCAGCAGTCCAGACTCCCGAAAGCGCTCCAGAAACCGGTCAACAAACCGAAACAGGAAGCTCCGAAGGATGAGGTAAAGGAGATTACCCTGCCGGAGAAAATGACCATCCGCGAGCTGGCTGAGAAGATGAAAATGCAGCCGGCAGTCATCGTAAAGAAACTGTTCATGGAAGGAACGATGGTTACCGTAAACCATGAGATCGATTTCGAAAAAGCACAGGAAATCGCGCTTGATTATAACATCATCGCTGAGCCGGAAGAGAAAGTTGATGTGATCGAAGAGCTCTTAAAAGAGGACGAAGAGGATGAAAAAGACATGGTTCCGCGTCCGCCGGTAGTCTGTGTTATGGGACACGTTGACCACGGTAAAACATCCCTTCTGGACTGCATCCGGAACACCCATGTCACTGACCGCGAGGCTGGCGGTATTACCCAGCACATCGGTGCATACACCGTTTCGATCAACAAACAGAAGATTACGTTCCTCGATACCCCGGGACATGAGGCATTCACCGCTATGCGTATGCGTGGAGCCAATGCAACGGATATCGCCATTCTCGTTGTCGCAGCAGACGACGGTGTGATGCCGCAGACCGTTGAGGCAATCAACCATGCAAAAGCAGCCGGCGTTGAGATCATCGTTGCGATCAATAAGATCGATAAACCAGGCGCAAACGTAGAGCGTGTAAAACAGGAGCTCTCCGAGTACGAACTGATTCCGGAGGACTGGGGCGGAAGCACCGTATTTGTTCCGGTATCTGCAAAGAACAACGAAGGTATCGACGATCTGCTTGAGATGATCCTTCTGACTTCCGAAGTGCTCGAGCTGAAAGCAAACCCGAACCGAAAAGCAAGAGGTCTTGTTATCGAGGCTGAGCTTGACAAAGGAAAAGGACCGGTTGCTACCATTCTGGTACAGAAAGGTACCCTGCATGTCGGCGATTACATCGCAGCAGGCGCATGCTCCGGTAAAGTCCGTGCGATGATGGATGATAAGGGACGCCGCGTCAAGGAGGCAGGCCCGTCTACTCCGGTTGAGATCCTCGGACTTTCCGATGTTCCGAACGCAGGAGAGATCCTCGTTCAGACCGATAACGATAAAGAAGCAAAGAACTTCGCAGCAACCTTCGTGGCAGAGAACAAGAAGAACCTGCTTGAGGAGACAAAAGCGAAGATGTCCCTGGATGATCTGTTCAACCAGATTCAGGAGGGTAACTTAAAAGAACTGGCACTCGTTGTCAAAGCCGACGTACAGGGATCTGTCGAAGCAGTAAAACAGAGTCTTGTCAAACTCTCCAACGAGGAAGTTGCCGTACGCGTTATCCACGGCGGTGTCGGTGCGATCAACGAGTCCGACGTTATGCTGGCAACCGCATCTTCCGCTATCATCATCGGATTTAATGTACGTCCGGATGTAAATGCAAAATCCATGGCAGAGCAGAACGGTGTTGACATCCGCCTGTACCGTGTCATCTACCAGGCAATCGAGGATGTTGAGGCAGCCATGAAGGGTATGCTCGAGCCGGTTTACGAAGAGAAAGTTATCGGCCATGCCGAGGTACGTCAGCTCTTCAAGGCATCCGGTGTCGGAACGATTGCCGGAAGCTATGTACTGGACGGAACGTTCCAGAGAGGCTGCAAAGTTCGGATCAGCCGCGAAGGAAACCAGATCTTCGAAGGAAATCTGGCATCCCTCAAACGTTTCAAAGACGATGTCAAAGAAGTGCGCTCCGGCTATGAGTGCGGTCTTGTATTTGAAGGATTCAACGATCTTCAGGAGTTCGATCAGGTCGAGGCCTACATCATGGTAGAAGTGCCGAGATAGAAATGAGGAATTAAGTTGAGAAAAAACAGTATTAAAAACACCAGGATCAACGGGGAAGTACAGAAAGAGCTTTCCAACATCATCCGGAACGAGATCAAGGATCCGCGCATCGGAATGATGACCTCTGTCACAGCGGCAGAGGTAGCGCCGGATCTGAAGACGTGTAAAGTATATATCAGTGTGTTTGGCGATGAGGAGGCGAAGAAAGAAACCATCCGCGGCTTAAAGAGCGCGGAGGGCTTCATCCGCCGTATGCTGGCCAAGACCATTAACCTCCGCAATACGCCGGAGCTGACCTTTGTCCTGGATGAGTCGATTGAATATGGCGTTACAATGTCGAAACTGATTGATGAAGTAACACACAAAGAAGACAAAAAGGATGAGGAAAATGAAGAAAATTGATGAAATTCTAAACGGAGTCTCCTGCATGGCTATCGCCGGACACGTTCGTCCGGACGGTGACTGCATCGGTTCCTGCCTGGGATTATACCAGTATCTTCGCGACAATCGGCCGGAGATTCAGGCAGATGTCTATCTTGAGGATCCACGGCCGGAATTTTCCTATCTGCCGGGCTTTTCTGAGGTAAAGACAAGCTGTGAAGAGAAAGCGTACGACCTTGTGGTTCTTCTGGATGTATCCAGTGAGGACCGCATCGGCGTTGCCGCACCGCTTCTTGCAAAAGCGGGCAGAACAGTCTGCATCGATCACCATGTGACGAATACAGAATATTGCGAAATCAATCACGTCGAGCCGGATGCAAGCTCTGCCTGCGAGGTGCTGTTCGGTCTTCTGGAGGAAGAAAAGATCTCCGAGCCGTGCGCCGAGGCGCTGTACACCGGTATTGTGACCGATTCCGGTGTATTCCAGTACAGCAGCACCTCTCCACACACGATGCGGGTTGCGGCCGCTCTGATGGAAAAGGGAGTTCCGTTTACCAGAATCATCGAGGATGCATTCTTCAAGAAAACATACGTACAGAACCAGATTATGGGACGCACGCTGACAGAAAGCATCATGCTTCTCGACAAGCAGTGCATCGTCGGTATCGTGCGGAAAAAGGTCATGGACTTCTATGGCCTGACAACGGGAGATATGGACGGCATTGTCAGCCAGTTAAAAAATACAGAAGGCGTTCACGTAGCGATCTTCCTGTATGAGCTGGAGCCGCAGGTCTTCAAAGTAAGCCTCCGCTCCGACGAGCTGGTTGATGTGAGCAAAATCGCAGCCGTATTCGGCGGCGGCGGCCATATCCGTGCGGCTGGCTGCACGATGTCAGGTTCTCCGTATGATGTAATCAACAATCTGACTCTGTATATCGAAAAACAGCTTCTTGCAGAAGAGGAAGAAGAGACGACAGAGGAAGAAGCATAAACAGGAAACAGCCGGGCGCAGAAAATACATCCACGCCCGGTTTTCTTGTGAAAAAGAGGGAGACAAAACAACATGATAAACGGAGTTCTGAACGTATGGAAAGAGGCGGGATTTACGTCGCATGACGTGGTTGCGAAGCTGCGCGGCATCCTGCACCAGAAAAAAATCGGCCACACCGGAACCCTAGACCCGGATGCGACGGGCGTGCTTCCGGTCTGCCTTGGAAAGGGAACGCGTCTCTGCGATATGCTGACCGATGAAACGAAGACGTATGAAGCGCTGCTTCACCTTGGAATCGCAACGGATACGCAGGACATGAGCGGAACCGTGACAGCAGAAGTGCCGGTGACCGTGACGGAAGAAGAGGTGCGGGACTGCATCGCCTCGTTTGTCGGGGAGCAGCAGCAGGTGCCGCCGATGTATTCCGCGCTGAAGGTTAATGGAAAGAAACTCTACGAGCTGGCGCGGGAAGGCATCGAGATCGAGCGGAAGGCCCGAACGGTGCACTTTTACGAGATCAGCATTCTGGAAGTGAAGCTTCCGCTGGTGCGCATGGAGGTAACGTGTTCGAAGGGAACGTATATCCGCACCCTGTGCCACGATATCGGCGAAAAACTGGGCTGCCACGGATGTATGGAGCAGCTGATCCGCACGAGAGTCGGCCAGTTTGACCGAAACGGAGCGCACACGCTTGACGAGATCGCAGCGATTGTCGGTGAGGGCCGCCTTTCGGAGATCCTCGTGCCGGTCGATGAAATGTTTGCCGCGCTGCGCAGCTTTGCGACAGCGGACGATCATGCGAAAAAGCTTGCGGAAAACGGAAATCCGCTGAAACCGGCGCAGATCCGCGAAATCGGGGAAACTGCTTCCGGCGGGGACTTCGCAGAAGACGAGGAGTTCCGCCTTTATCTCGATGGCGGAACGTTTGTCGGTATTTATCAATACAGACCATCACAAAACTTAACCAGACCGGTCAAGTTATTTCTGGAGAGAACATGAGATATCTAACAAAAACACTGGATTTTGACAGCAGAGGGGACAGCGTTGTAACCCTGGGAAAATTTGACGGCCTCCACCGGGGGCATATGCTTCTGATCCGCCGTGTCCTTGCAATCGGCAGAACGGAAGGACTGGAAACGGTTGTGTTTACGTTTGACGTGCCGCCGCAGTCGAAAGTGCAGCATGTCAGGCCGCATCAGCTGCTGACGAATGAGGAGAGAAGAGCCCGCCTCGAACAGCTTGGCATGGACTGCCTTGTGGAATGCCCGTTTGTGGATGAAGTGATGCACATGACGCCGGAAGCCTTTATCAAAGAGATTCTGGTGGATAAGCTGCACGCGAAAAAAGTTGTTGTGGGAAAGGATTTCGGTTTTGGCTACAAGAGAAGCGGCACAGCCGAAATGCTGAAAGAAATGGGCCCGTCCCTTGGTTTTGAAACCGAGATCATCGAAAAAGCAGAGGAGAATGGCCGCGAGATCAGCAGCACCTGGGCACGGGAAGAGCTGGAACAGGGCAATATGGAAGCCGTGAGCGGTCTGCTCGGCTACGATTACGCCGTTCACGGTGAGATTGTCCATGGCCATGCACTCGGCAGAACGATCGGCGTGCCGACAATCAATCAGATCCCGCCGGCGGAAAAGCTGCTGCCGCCGTTCGGCGTCTACGTTTCCGAGGTGAAAATCGAAGGAAAAATCTATTACGGCATCACGAACATCGGCGTCAAGCCGACGGTACAGGAGAAATTTACCGGTGTGGAGACGAACCTTTTTGACTGCAGCGAGGATCTCTATGGAAAACAGGCAGAGGTTTCTCTGTTAAAATTCCTGCGCCCGGAGCAGAGATTTGCTTCGATTGAAGCGCTGAAAAACCAGCTCGACCATGATGTTGCGGCAGGAAAAAAATATGTAGAAAAGAACTGTAACTACGTGAAAATTCATTGCGAAAACATCTGATTTTAGTATTTACAATTCGAAAAGCGTATGCTATACTAATCGAGTATGCGGGACAAAAAAGATCCCCGGACCCTGATTCAGAGGCAGGACACTCCGACCACTTCTTAGTCAGCGGTGCAATCAAAATAACAGGAGGAATTTAAAATGATTTCGAAAGAAAAAAAACAGGCAATCATCAAAGAGTATGCAAGAACTGAGGGAGATACAGGATCACCGGAAGTACAGGTAGCTGTTCTTACCGCAAGAATCGAGGAGCTCACTGAGCATCTGAAAGTTCACCACAAAGATCATCACTCCAGAAGAGGTCTTCTGAAAATGGTTGGTCAGAGACGTGGTCTGCTTGACTACTTAAAGAAAACTGATATTGAAAGATACCGTGCTTTAATCGAGAAGTTAGGAATCAGAAAATAATCAGCTTGGAACAACGGGCGGGATACATTTTCCGCCCGTTTCTTTGCTTGTAAGATCAAAGACAGCAAACGACATGGAGCCATTCTGGGCGCAGGAATTTTATCCGAGACCACTGAAAAACACATTGAAAAGCTGCATCCTGTCCGTATTCCGGTGTGCTTTTCAGTTGTTTCGGAAATTCTGCTCAGAAGAAAAAAAGGAGATTATTTATGTACAAGAGTTTTTCTATGGAACTGGCAGGCAGAACCCTGACCGTAGACGTAGGCCGTGTAGCAAAACAGGCAAACGGCGCAGCATTTATGCATTATGGCGATACTGTAGTTCTTTCTACAGCAACCGCATCTGAGAAACCGCGTGACGGCATCGACTTCTTCCCATTAAGCGTTGAGTACGAAGAGAAGATGTACGCCGTTGGAAAAATCCCGGGCGGATTCAACAAAAGAGAAGGAAAAGCAAGCGAGCACGCAATTCTGACCAGCCGTGTCATTGACCGTCCGATGCGTCCGCTGTTCCCAAAAGATTACCGCAACGATGTTACATTAAACAACATGGTAATGTCCGTAGATCCGGAGTGTGATCCGGAAGTAGTCGCAATGCTGGGTTCCGCAATCGCAACCTGCATTTCCGACATCCCGTTTGACGGTCCGTGTGCCATGACTCAGATCGGTATGATCGACGGCGAGTTCATTGTAAACCCGACTCTCGCACAGAAAGCCGTATCCGACCTGAAACTGACCGTAGCTTCCACCAGAGAGAAAGTCATCATGATCGAAGCCGGAGCAAAAGAGATTCCGGAAGCAAAAATGATCGACGCCATCTACAAAGCACACGAAGTAAACCAGGAAATCATCAAATTCATCGACAGCATCGTAGCAGAGGTTGGAAAACCGAAACACGCTTATGAGAGCTGTGCTATTCCGGAAGAGCTGTTTGCAGCGATCAAAGAGATCGTTCCTCCGGCAGAGATGGAAGAGGCTGTTTTCAGCGATGACAAACAGACAAGAGAAGAAAACATCCGTGTCATCACCGAGAAACTCGAGGAGGCATTTGCCGACAACGAAGAGTGGCTGGCAGTATTAGGCGAGGCTGTTTACCAGTATCAGAAAAAGACCGTTCGTAAGATGATCTTAAAAGACCACAAACGTCCGGACGGCCGTGCGATCACAGAAATCCGTCCTCTGGCAGCAGAGGTTGACATTATCCCGCGTGTTCATGGTTCCGCTATGTTCACCCGTGGACAGACTCAGATCTGCAACGTAACAACACTGGCTCCGCTTTCCGAAGCACAGAAACTGGACGGACTGGATGAGTTCGAGACCTCCAAACGTTACATGCATCAGTACAACTTCCCGTCCTACTCTGTAGGTGAGACAAAACCGTCCCGCGGACCGGGACGCCGTGAGATCGGCCATGGTGCTCTGGCAGAACGTGCCCTGGTTCCGGTACTTCCGACCGAGGAAGAGTTCCCGTATGCAATCCGTACCGTATCCGAGACCTTCGAGTCCAACGGTTCTACTTCCCAGGCAAGTATCTGTGCATCCACCATGTCTCTGATGGCTGCCGGTGTACCGATCAAAAAACCGGTTGCAGGTATCTCCTGCGGTCTGGTAACAGGCGAGACCGATGATGATTACCTCGTACTGACCGATATCCAGGGTCTCGAAGACTTCTTCGGCGACATGGACTTTAAGGTAGCTGGTACCCACGACGGAATCACTGCAATCCAGATGGATATCAAGATCCATGGACTGACCCGTCAGATCGTAGAAGAGGCGATTGCCAGAACGAAACAGGCAAGAGAGTACATCCTGACCGAGGTTATGGAGAAAGCGATCGCAGAGCCGCGTAAGACGGTCGGCGAGTTCGCTCCGAAGATCATCCAGATGATGATCGACCCGCAGAAGATCGGTGAAGTTGTCGGCCAGAGAGGAAAGACCATCAACGCCATCATCGATGAGACCGGCGTAAAGATCGACATCACAGACGACGGTGCAGTTTCCATTTGCGGAACCGAGCAGGCTATGATGGATCAGGCAAAGAAATATATCGAGATCATCGCAAGCGACTTTACCGAGGGACAGATCCTGACCGGAAAAGTTGTCAGCATCAAAGACTTCGGTGCTTTCCTTGAGTTCGCACCTGGAAAAGAAGGTCTGGTACACATCTCCAAGCTCGCAAAACAGCGTGTTGAGAAAGTAGAAGACGTTGTCAGCCTTGGCGATGTTGTAAAAGTAGTCTGCATGGGCAAAGATAAGATGGGCCGTGTAAGCTTCAGTATCAAGGATGTTCCGGCAGACGCGAAATAAATAGATCTGCCAGACGATAAAGAGCGGGGAACACAGAAAAAGGGATCTGCAAAACGGTTCGTTTTTCTGTGTTTTCTTATGTCCAATAGGAGTGAAAGCTATGAGATACCATAATATAACGAAAGACGATATGCTGAACGGAGACGGCCTGCGCGTCGTGCTCTGGGTCGCCGGATGCGGTCATCACTGCAAGGGATGTCAGAATCCGATTACCTGGGATCCAAATGGCGGCATCCCGTTTGATGACGCGGCAAAGGCAGAAATTTTTGAACAGCTGGACAAGGACTACATTTCCGGCATCACCTTCTCCGGCGGAGATCCGCTGTATGAGGCAAACCGGGCGGATGTGACGGCTCTGGCAAAAGAGATCAAGGAAAGATATCCGAAAAAAGATATCTGGGTTTACACCGGATATGAGTGGGAATCCGTCTGTGATCTGGAACTGATGGATTACACGGACGTGGTTGTGGACGGCCGCTTTATTCTTGCCCAGAGGGACGTTACCTTGGAATGGAAGGGCAGCCCGAATCAGAGAGTCATTGATGTGAAAAAGACGAGAGCACGCGGCGAAGTCGTACTGTTCGGCGAGAAATAGACACAAAAAGAAAAGGAGACGCTTTATGGAAACCATTAAAATTCAATATTTAAACGATGAAATTGAGCGCCTGCGCTATATCGACGGAAAGTCCGACTGGATCGATCTGCGCGCAGCAGAGGAAGTGGAGTTAAAGGCCGGAGAATTTAAGCTGATCCACCTCGGCGTTGCGATGCAGCTGCCGGAAGGCTATGAGGCGCATATCGTGCCGAGAAGCAGCACCTTCAAGAACTTCGGCATTATCCAGACGAACCACTGCGGAATCATCGACGAGAGCTACTGCGGACCGAACGACTGGTTCTACATGCCGGCGTACGCCCTGCGCGACACCGTGATTCATGTGAATGACCGCATCTGCCAGTTCCGCATCGAGAAACACCAGCCGACCATCAGCTTTGAGGAAGTTGACCATTTAAACGGCGAAGACCGCGGCGGAATCGGAAGCACAGGAAAACAGTAAATCCGAGCTGCGAATGATATAGAAGGACCCCGGAAACATCAGTGAAAACTGGCGTTTCCGGGGGCCTTTTTATTTCATCTGAACCGTATTATTCGTGATTTTGAATTTTTTGAAGCTGTTGATAAAGCTCGAAATCCTGCTGTATCCATACTGCTTCACATCAAAGCCCGGGAAGCGGCTCCGCAGAGCGTCGTGGATGATGCTCAGATTGTCGATATGGCCGCCGTTTGAGCAGATCAGGTCGGTGATGCACTTTTCGATCTGCTGGCGCGATACAGTGTTCTGGCGTTCTTTTACAAGGTAATTGTGGCCGGTCTTCAGTACCTCGATATCGTTCATGCTCTCTAAAAACGTCGAGAGCTTTGAATAGCCGTAATTTCGAACATCAAATTCCGAAAATTTCTTCTGTAAGATACTGCCGATTTCACTGAGTGTCGTATTCTTTCCGTGGTCATTGTTTTCCGTCAGCACACGTGATACGGTCCGCTCAATCTCCGCCTTGCTCGTAATCGACGGAGCCTCATCCTGCGAAACGCCGTAGCGTGCCGAACTCTCCGAAACAGCAGTGATAGCAGGGGAGATATCGTCCTCATTCTGGGAGATCACCTCGAGGATTTTAAAGGCATCACACGCGACACGGAACGAGGACGGCGTTTTCTGTTCACCCATGCCGAGCACAAACATGCCCGATTCGCGCAGACGCTGTGCCAGCTTCGTAAAGTCGGAATCCGAGGAGACGAGGCAGAAGCCCTCCACATTTCCGGAGTAGAGGATATCCATGGCATCGATAATCATCGCAGAGTCGGTCGAGTTCTTTCCGTTCGTATTGCTGTACTGCTGGATCGGATTGATCGAGTAGCGTAAAAGCTGTTCCTTCCAGCTCTTTTTCGAGATGTCCGTCCAGTCCCCGTAGATTCTCTTGTAAGTAGCGACGCCCTGGTCCGAAACCTCGTCCAGGATATATTTGATGTATTTCGGGGAAACATTGTCCGCATCGATCAATACGGCAAACCGGCTGTCTTTCTGTTCCATAGATTCTGTCCTTTCTGCGGCTTGGATAGTTACGAAAATAGATACCTCTAGTTTAGTACATTTCAGCCCACAAATCAACCGGGAGTTTGAAATGACAAAAAACTTGTCAAAAGTATTGACAAATAAAGTTGTCAATAGTAGAGTAGTAGATGACAAGAAAAGTTGTCAAATAGAGAGCTCATCTAAAAAACGTGACAAGAAAGGAGATGCTGCGATGCCGCTGTACAATCAGTTAAAAGAGTACCGTTCGAAGCTTGGCATCAACCAAACCGACCTTGGAAAAATGGCGGGAGTATCGAGACAGACCATCAGCCTGATCGAACGGGGAGACTATTCGCCGTCGGTGACACTGGCGTTAAAACTTGCAAAAATCTGTGAAGTAAAAGTAGAAGATATTTTTCAATACGAGGAGGATGAATCATGAAAGAAAAACAGGGGAACAAACCAAATTCCTACGGAAAGCTGATGAAACGGATGCTGATCTATCTCGGAATCGGCGGAGTCTTCGGTTTCTTTGTCGGAATTTTTATGACGTTCGGGGTGAAAAATGGCATGAGTGATCTGAGCGATCTGGTCCGCCCGCTGGCACTGCCGATCATTGCGGTAATTTTCGTTGTAAGCATTGTCCTGATGGAATTTTACAGCCGGAAATTAAAGGATACGATGAAGCATCTCGAAGAAGCAGAGGATGAACAGTACGAAGTCTTAAGCTATGAAGAAGAGAAATACGGCGCGATGCTGATGAACTGCAATGTGATTTCGCAGGTCTGCGATTTCATCGTGCTGTCCTTTACCTTTTCCCGTTCCTGGCTGGAAGAAGCATCGGGAAAAGAGCTTGCTGGATTCCTGGCAGCCTGTGTTCTGTTTTGTATCAACTTCTTTCTCTATGGCTATTATCAGATGCGTTACGTGAAAATGGTTCAGGCGGCTCATCCGGAGAAGAGAGGCGATATGAACTCGAAAAACTTCCAGAAAGACTGGATGGCAAGCTGCGATGAGGCAGAAAAAGAGATGGTATACCAGAGTGCCTATAAGGCCTATACGGCGCTGGGCAAGATGCTTCAGATCCTGCTGTGTGCGACAATGCTCCTGCATCTGGTGTTCCATACCGGTATTCTCGCAGTCATTGTTGTAGGCGTCGTTTATCTGACGATGACACTCACGTATAATCGTTCCTGTGTAAGTCTGCAGAAAGCAAAACTGAATCTGTAATCCTGTAAATACAAAAAACTGCGTGGAATGCATTTCAGAATCGTGCATTCCGCGCAGTTTTGCGTTTGGTATGAAAAATGTCAGCTGATCGGAGCCGTTGGTGTCTTTGAATCATACTTTTTGTTGATATCCTTCATGACAAACAGATACGAAACACCGGTAAAGACAGCTGCCGTCACCCAGGCTGCCGGGTCGCAGAAGCAGGCGAGCGGATAGCTGATGACTTTTATGGCAATCACAGCTACAATAAGGCGCGCAAAGAGTTCAGAAACACCGCCCATCATAGGCAGAAAGCCGTAGCCGCAACCCTGCATTGCATTTCGGAAAATAAAGATGGTGCAGAGCGGTACATAAAAAAGGGCACACATATAGGAATAGGTCTTTGCCCATGGCATCATGGCGGCCATATCGACATCACCCGAGAAGAAGAGGGAAAGACATGGCTTCAGAAGAAGGAAGACGAGAACAGCGGCTGCGATCGAATATGTGATGGAAGTCAGAAGTGCAGCGCGAACTCCCTTTTTAATCCGTGGAATATCGCCCTTTCCGAAATTTTGCCCGCTGTAGGTTGCCATCGTCTGTCCCATTGCGGAAAAGCCCTGTGTGACCAGATTCTGCAGCTTACAGGCCGCCGTGAAAGCGGCAACTGCCTCCGAGCCGAACAGGTTAATGGCAGCCTGCATAATCATTGTACCGGATGCGGTGATGGCAAACTGGAGTGCCATCGGAATGCCCATCGAGAGCTGATGGCGGGAATCTGCCGCATGAAGCTTCCAGTGGTGTTTTTCCGGCCACATATCCGGCATGGAGCGATAAATATAAAAAAGACAGAGCACAGCAGAAATTCCCTGGGAGAAAACGGTTGCATATCCGGCTCCCGCAACGCCCATTTTAAAATGAATGATGAGAAGCAGATCCAGAAGAACATTTAATACAGCCGAAAAAATCAGGAACATCAGCGGAGTCTGGCTGTTTCCTACTGCACGCAGATAGGAGGAAAGCAGATTGTAAAAAATCGTAGCGATCAGGCCACCGCAGATAATCATAATATAGGTATAAGCGTCCTGAAAAATATTCTCCGGTGTGTTCATGAGATGCAGCAGCGGCCGCATGGAGATCATGCTGAAGAATGTCAGGACAACCGTGAAAAGGAGAGCCAGTAGAATGCCGTTTGCCACACTTCGCTTTACTCCACGCGTATCCTTTGCACCGAACCGTTGCGATGTCAGAACCGTAAAGCCTGCTGTGATGCCCTGCGCAAATCCAAGCACCAGGAACATAATCGTTCCCGTAGAACCAACTGCAGCCAGTGCATCCGCTCCGACATATCGGCCAACGATAATCGTGTCTGCCATGTTGTAGAGCTGCTGGAAAATGTTTCCGATAATCAGCGGCAGCGTAAACTGCAGAATGACCGGAAGCGGACTTCCCTTTGTCATGTCTTTTTCCATGAGAAAACCTCCTCGAAATGATGGTAAAATAAGTTTTGTCTTCGCTTAAAACGAAAGTTATTTTATCACATTCTGAAGAGGTTGTCATACCCTTATTTTGACATTTTTTCTGCGAAATTTGACGAAGGGAAAAGTGAACGACTTGAATAGACAGTTATAAAAATTTTTCATATGCAGACTTTATTTTTTCCGCCATTTGCTGCAGCCTTTGCGCGCGTAGACCGAAAATACGAACTGCAAGATCACCGCAGGAAAGTATAGTTGCGCCGCCGTCAATTTCCGGATCGGAGGCAAGAAATTTCCGGATTTCATCCAGAAGGGTATTTGCGTGCTCCGATCGTGAGAGAAAGAGATTTACGTCTCGAGTCCCTGCGAGTGTGAATACGCACCGATTGGAAATAAAGCATCGTTGATCTGAAGAAGATAAAAATTAAGTTCGGACATAAAAAGTCTCCTGAAAATCATAAGATACGGAATGAGCCTGCCCGCGAAAAGAGGTCGGCCCATTCTTCCGAAGGTACGGACAAAAACCGCGTCAGTGATGATGGTCGTGGATGGATGCGGAAATTCGCTGGTCAAAATCGAGCTTTTTCACCTCTTTTACTGCCGTGACGCCGTGAATCTTCTGCAGCATAATAAGCATGGGCTCGTTGTAGATTGTAATAAACGTATCGTCTTCGCCCCAGAACAGCGGTGCATGGCGGTTGCCGATCTCTGTTCCGTGATCGGTTGTCTTTTTATGTATTTTTTTGAAGGCCTCGTGCCATTCAATATCGACATATTCGACAGTTTTTCCGGAAAGATCAAAGTCCGGAAGTTTCCCCAAAATTTGTTCGCAAAGCATGAAAACACATCCTCCTTATCGAATTACCAGAGCTGAAGCAACATCATGACACCCGGAATCCACGCAGTGACGATGCCCTCAAAAACCTGAAGGCATGGCACAAATTTTCCGAGTTTCTTTCCGCAGATATCCTCTACGAAGGAAGTACCCCAAAGAATTGCCCAAAGATACCAGATTCCGGCCCAACGCAGATCCGGTGTAATACCAAGTGCGGCACTTCCGGTAAAGCCCTTGATGGTTCCGAAAATCACAGCATTGACGGCGACAAATGTGGAAAACCAGGCAAACGGAATCGGGCTTGCATTCAGAAACTTATTGACCGCAACAAAAAGGTACGTAAAGCAGAACAGCAGTCCCGTTCCGGCTGCATAGTAATTTCCCTGCACCAGATTTACAAAGTTGATGAAAAGGGAAAGCCCGCCGGTAAAAATATTCATTACAGCGGCCGAGCGTCCGTCCACATGATACAGGGCGCACATGCCGTTATTGATCAGTACAATTCCTACAAATAAAAGACACGCTCCAAGTATAATAAAATTCTCCTCGTATGGTTTTATATGATACAGAGCCGTTTAGAACAGACTGTAAAGCTAGGTCAGCGGCAGTTTTTCGGCCGGGCGGGAAGTGATTTCCTCTCCATCGACCGTCACTTTATATGTCTCCGGATCTACAGTAAGCTTCAGTGTGCGGTCGTTCCATACCATATCTTTCTTGCTGATATTGCGGCAGCCATGTACCGGGACAACTGTTTTTTCCAGTCCGTAAGCATCTTTAACACCTGCGTCAAAGGCAGCCTTAGAAACAAAGGTCAGGCAGGCTTCCTGTTTTGCTTTTCCATGAGCGGCAAACATTGGCTGGTAGCAGACCGGCTGTGTTGTCGGGATGGAAGCATTGGCATCTCCCATTTTGGAAGCAACAATCATGCCGCCTTTGATGATCATATCCGGTTTGGAACCGAAGAAAGCGGGATTCCAGAGCACGAGATCTGTCGTATGATCCTGACCGCTATCTGGCACATACTCTCAGATTTAAAGTCATATACACCAGAAGGTTTTCTTGAATCTCGTCCTGTGAAGGAAGAAAAGATTCTTTCTACTTCACAAGCACTTAATCTTTTAAGGCAACGTGGTTATGTCATTAAAGACGAACCATTAACCGTTTCCTGATTAGTGTTGCGTTTATAATTAGTTTTTAAGCCAGCTTTTTAGGTGGTTTATTTGTCATGTCCTTTATTTCTTGGTTGCCCGCTACTTATTTGTTTCAAACTTTTTGCTGTCCCTCCTTACAGAAATCCTTTTAATTTCGCATTTTCCAGTGATGCGGCTTTCGTATCGTCGGCCGCCTGTGCGCAGGTCATTGAGACCGAAGACACGCTTTCTGCCGCCCATCTCGGTGAGCTGAACCTCTTTTTCCTCGCCCGGCTCAAAACGGACCGAAGTTCCAGAAGGGATGTCGAGGTGATAGCCGTATGCTTTTTCCCGGTCAAAGGAGAGGCACCGGTTGACCTCAAAGAAATGAAAATGGGAGCCGACCTGAACGGGACGGTCGCCTTTGTTTGCTACCATGATAGTGACTGCCTTTTTGCCTTCATTTAATGTGATCTCGCGATCGGAAGCCATGATTTCACCGATTTTCATATAATGGTTCTTCCTTACTGAATCGGGTTATGTACAGTTACCAGTTTGGTTCCGTCCGGGAACGTCGCCTCGACTTGAACCTCACCGATCATATCGGCAACGCCGTCCATAACATCGTCTTGGGTCAGAATTTTGGTGCGAGCTGCATCAGCTTAACAACAGTTTTTCCGTCCCTGGCCAGCTCGAGAAGTTCTGAACTGATGTAGGCGAGTGCTTCCGGGTAATTCAGTTTCAGACCGCGCGCTCTCCGCTCTTTGGCAAGATTGCCGGCCATATGAAGCATTAATTTTTCCTGTTCCTTGGGATTAAGTCTCATGGTTTTCCTCCTTTTTGCACACAAAAAAGAGCAGACAATAAGGAGATCTTTTTTTTCAGACTCCTTTGTCTGCTCTTTCGTGTTGTTTTTATACCACGCATTATAACGGGTGATTTTCCATTGATCAAGAACTTTTTGCTATTTTTTTGATTGCTTTTATCATGCAGAACAGAGGAAAAACCATATAAAACAAAGAGAAGAAGGGAAAATGCAGAAGAAAAGAAAGAAAATCTCTGAAAACAAACAGTATACAACAGTTGACAACAGTGCTTAACTGTTATATACTGTTTATCGTAAAGGAGAGAAAAAACGATATGCATATTATTTTGAATCATTCCTCCATGGTGCCGATTTACGAGCAGCTCATGGAGCAGATCAAATCAGACATTATAAACTCTTCCTTAAAAGAAGGAGAGGCGCTCCCATCCGTCCGTTCTCTAGCAGGAGAGCTCCGGATCAGCGCTCTGACCGTCAAGAAAGCGTATGACAAGCTGGAGGGGGAAGGGTTTGTTACAACAATTCACGGAAAAGGAACGTATGTAACGGCCTCCGACAAACAGCTCGCGCTGGAAGCGAGGCAGAAAGAAGCGGAGGCGGACTTTGAAAAAGTCATCGACCGCGCCCTTGCGATGGGCATGAGCCGGGAGGATATTCTGGAAACCGTAACCCTTCTTCTGGATGAAAAATGAGGAAGATTTGATTAGTGACAGGAAAGGAAGAGACAGACATGATAAAAATGCAGAATGTCAGAAAAACGTATCCGGGGTTCGATTTTGAACTTTCGCTGGAAATCCCGGAGGGAAGAATCACCGGACTCATCGGAAAAAACGGAGCAGGAAAGAGCACGGCGATCCGCCTGATGCTCGGCCTTGTAAAAGCGGAGAGCGGAACGATCGAACTCTTTGGAAAACCGATCACAGAGATCACAATGCAGGACCGGCAGAAAATCGGTGTATCGCTGGCAGAGTCGGGCTTCAACGGACAGTTTACGATCGCGGAGGTGAAAAAGATCCTGGCGAAAATGTATCCGGAATTCGATGAAACCTGGTTTATGAGAGAATGCCGAGAACTGCGGCTGCCGGAAGGAAAACAGCTCAAGGAGTTTTCAAATGGAATGAAGGCGAAACTCCGCGTACTGACCGCGCTGTCACACAAAGCACAGCTTCTGATTCTCGACGAGCCGACCGCAGGCCTTGACGTAGAGGCGCGGAACGAGATTCTCGATTTGCTGCGTGATTATGCGGCGGAAGATGAGAACCGGACGATTCTCATTACTTCCCACATTGCCTCTGATCTCGAGCATCTCTGCGATGATATTTATTTGATTCACGGCGGAAAACAGCTCCTGCACGAGGAGACCGATGTGATTCTCGAGCAGTACGGCTTGATTAAGGCAGACGAAGCGCAGTATGCGGCGCTCGACAAGGAATATCTGCTCGGTTCCCGGAAAGAGCCGTATGGCTATGCATGCCTGACAAACGACAGAAAATATTACGAAGAAAACGTTCCCGGTCTCGTGGTGGAGCGGGCCGGAATTGATGAAGTCATTCTGATGATGACAGGAGGAAAAAGAAAATGAGTGGATTATTAGAGAAAGATATCTGTCTGCTGCTGAGAGGCCATCGAAACATGTTGATTCTGTTCTTCATGATCTGTGTGTTCCTCGGACTGGGACAGCCCGGCACCTTTATTCTGGGCTACCTTCCATCTCTGATGCTCGTTGTACTGATCGGAACGTTTTCCTGCGATGAATCCGACAACGGATTCCCGTTTCTGTTCACACTCCCGATTGACCGGAAAACGTATATTCAGGAGAAATACGTATTCTGTGTAGGCGGAACCGTAGTATCCTTTGCGATTGCCTGGGTGTTATACATGGCATCTCAGGTGCTGCACGGTGTTTCGAATCTGTCCGGTCTTCTGCTGGAAAATGCGGGAACGATCCCGGTCTTTCTGGCTGTATTTTTCATTGCCCTTTCGGTGATGATCCCGGTGCAGATCAAATTTGGAGCAGAAAGTGCACGGGTTCTGATGGCGGGAATCTGCTTTTTCTTTGCAGGTGTGGTTCTGTTTGTGCAGAAAATTGCAGGAGAAGCGACGCTGGATCAGATCGCGGAGCTGCTTGGCACCATCACGGGAAACGTTCCTGGACAGGCGGGAATTTTTGCGGTAAGCATCGCAGTTGTGCTGATTTCGTATGGGATCAGTGTAAGATTTATGGAGAAACGGGAGATTTAGAGAAATTCAAAGACGCCGGATTTCATGTTTGTATGTGAAATCCGGCGTTTTTGACGTGAGGAAAAACAATACGGAAACTTGAAAAAACTGCCGTGATATGGTATTCTCATAGAGTCGTTGACTCGAAAATAATAGAAGAAACAAGAGGAAAAACATGAAGAAATTATTTGCACAGATTGTGAAATTCGGTATCGTCGGTTTTATCAGCTTCGGCATCGACTACGTGACCGGTCTTATTGTCCTGAATCTTGTGATGGCGCTGACTTCCAGCTCTTACTTTGAAGCGGCATCCCTCATCGGTTCCGTTGCCGGATTTACCGTATCGGTCATTGCAAATTACATTTTAAGCTTCAAATTTGTCTTTGAGCGGAAAGAAGACATGAACAAAAAAGTCGAGTTCATCACCTTCGTCGTCCTTTCCCTGATCGGCATGCTGCTCAACAGTTTCCTGATCTGGATCGTCGTAGGCCCGATCTACGGCGGTAATGTTGCACTGCAGCAGAACATAGGCCATAACCTGATCTACACAATCGCGAAAGTATTCTCGACGGCGATTGTTATGGTATACAATTTTGTGACCAGAAAAATATTTCTGGAGAAAAAGTAATTTTGAAAAGAGTTTGAAAAAGGCAGCGGAGAAAAACGCTGCCTTTTTTGAAAAAAGAAAGGCTGGTGCGTAAAAAATGGAACCTTCGATCTTACAGACAGTATTGTGGAGTTACCTGATTTGTATTAATATCATTACCATAGCAGTCTATGGAATCGACAAACGAAGTGCGGTGCGGGGAAAATGGAGAATCCGCGTTTCCACCTTGCTTGGACTTGCGGCAGCCGGCGGCTCGGTGGGAGCCTTGCTGGGCATGCACCTGTTTCATCACAAGACAAGAAAAAAGAAATTCACGATTGGAGTCCCGCTGATGCTGGCGGCGCAGATCCTTCTTTTTTTCTTTCTGGCAAAAGCAGGTCTGCTGTTTTTTGCATAGAGAGCAGCAGAATTTGAAAGAGGGTTAAAAAAATGAGAGAAGAACAAACGAAGACGACAACAGAACACCTGATTTTTCACGTAGATGTCAACAGCGCCTTTTTATCCTGGGAGTCGGTGCGGCGGATCAAAGAGGGACTGCCGGATCTGCGGGACATTCCTGCCTGTATCGGCGGCGATCCGACGAAGCGGACAGGAATCGTTGTGGCAAAGTCGATCCCGGCGAAAAAATGCGGTGTCCAGACCGGTGAACCTGTGGCAATGGCACTGCGGAAATGTCCGAACATGGTCATTGTCCCGAGTGATTTCGACCTCTACGTCAGGTGTTCCCGTGCCTTCAAGAAAATCTGCGCCTCCTACACCCCGGTCATGGAATCCTTTTCGATCGATGAGGTATTCCTCGATATGACGGGAACTTCCCTTCTGTATCCGGACCCGATTGCGGCGGCGCACGAAATCAAGGACCGGATTTACGAGGAGCTTGGATTTACCGTCAATATTGGAATCTCCACAAATAAACTCCTGGCCAAAATGGCATCTGATTTCGAAAAACCAAACAAAGTACACACTCTGTTCCCAGAAGAAATCCCCGAAAAAATGTGGCCGCTTCCGGTACGCGAGCTGTTGTTCCTCGGAAAAGCATCCGAAAAGAAACTGATCGAGGCCGGAATCCGCACAATCGGAGAACTGGCGCATGCGCGCGAAGCGGATATCCAGACGCTGATCGGCAGGAAAAACGGCCATCAGCTCTACCAGTACGCCCGCGGCATTGATGATTCCCCTGTAAAAGCGCAGCCCGACGAGGCCAAAGGCTTCAGCGCCGAGACGACCTTCAACGAGGACATCATCTCCATCGAACAGGTGAATCCGATCCTTCTCGCCCAGTGCGACATCGTAGCCGCCCGCATGCGTCGGAAAAAGAAAAAATGCACCTCCGTTTCCGTAACGTTTCGCACTCTCGAGTTTCGAAACCGTTCACACCAGACCAAACTCCCCAATGCGACAGATGTGACAGATGAAATCTACCGCTGCGCCAAACAGCTCTTCCGCGAATCCTGGAAAGGCGAGCCCCTCCGCCTGATCGGCGTCGCCGTGACCGGTCTTACCGAAGACGATTTCGAACAGCTCTCCCTTTTCGAAGATCCCGAAAAGAAGGAGAAAAGCCGTAAACTCGATGCCGCCCTCGACGCGATCCGCCAGAAATACGGCAACGACAAAGTCACCCGCGCGAGCATCCTGAACGGCACACAGGGGATTGCGAGAAAAGCGAAGGCACAGATGAAAAATGATGACAATATTCGGAAAAATATAAAACATTAATTGATATATTTCCGAAAATAATATAGAATAATCAGAAAGAAGAATGCCGGAAAGGAGGATACAGATGAAAAGCTGTAAAGAAATGGCAAAACAGTGGGGCGTTACAGAGCGTACCGTAACAACTTTCTGTAAAACAGGTAAAATTCCAGGTGTCGTAAAAGAAGGAAAGAGCTGGCGGATTCCAGATGGAGCAGAAAAACCTGCAGACGGCAGAGTACTGTCAGGAAAGTATGTAAAAAAAGAGGAAAAAGAAGCAAGAAAGCCACTCCCGATCGGAATATCGGATTACGTACGGGCACAGTCGGAATATTATTATGTGGACAAGACAGGAATGATCAAAGAATTTCTGGATCGAAAACCACTGGTATCACTGTTTACGCGGCCGAGACGATTTGGAAAGACGTTGAATATGGATATGCTTCGCGTTTTCTTTGAAATTTCCGATACAGATACCAGCCAGTATTTCCGGGACAAAGAAATCTGGAAATGTGGAGAAGAATACCGAGAGCATCAGGGAAAATATCCGGTTATTTTTCTGACGTTTAAAGATATAAAGTTTGCGTCCTGGGAACTGACTTTTGCAAAAATTGCAGAGCTGGTACAAGAAGAGTTCGGCAGACATAAGGAACTTGGAACGAGTGAGAAACTAGAACCATATGAGAAGGATTATTTTCGGAAAATACTGGCAGGTCAGGCGAATGAAGTAGAGCTCTCCTCGTCTCTGCAGAAACTTTCCAAAATGCTTCATGAACATTATGGAAAAGCACCGATCATTATGATCGATGAATATGATGCACCGATTCAGGAAGGCTATTCGAAAAAGTTTTATGAAGAAATTGTTGGATTTATGCGGAATTTCTTTTCCGGCGCATTCAAAGACAACCGGCATCTGTCGTACGGTTTTTTAACTGGAATTCTGCGGATTGCACAGGAAAGTATATTCAGTGGTCTGAATAATCCGACGGTAAATTCCATTCTGGATGAGACATACGATAAATACTTTGGATTTACCCGTGCAGAAGTCCATAAAATGCTGCGGGATTACGGTGCTCTCGAAAAAGAAGCAGAGCTTAAAACCTGGTATGACGGATATCTTTTTGGCGCAGAAGAAGTTTACAATCCCTGGTCCGTGGTCAACTATATTGCACAGGGGTGTATTCCAAAGGCATATTGGGTAAACACCGGAAAGAATGAAATTCTGGAAGAAGTTCTGAAGGCAGCGACAGAGGATGTCATAGAGAAATTGTATGCATTGCTGCAGGGAGAGCGAGTGGTTGCGAGAATCGATCAAAATGTAGTTTACCGGTCTCTGCTGGAAGAACCCTCCAGTATTTACAGTCTGCTTCTGGTTGCTGGATATCTGAAAACACCAAAAAAGGAGTTGCAGACAGACGGATCGTATCTGTGTGAGGTATCCATTCCCAACTGGGAGATTGCGGCAGTTTACAAAGCAGAGATTTTATCCCATCTGCTGCAGATTGGAGCAGTAACCAGAACGACAGCAGACCGGATTGCGGAAAGCCTGTATACGAATGATGTGAAAAAACTGCAGAGTGCGATTGCAGAGTATATGGACAAGTCGATCAGTTTTTACGATGCGGGCGCAGAAGGTTTTTACCATGGACTGGTACTGGGACTGATTGCATTGCTGGATCAACAGTATAAAATCACATCCAACCGGGAATTCGGAGAGGGACGGTACGATATCAGCCTGTTCCCGCGAGAACTCCGGTATCCTGGCATTCTGATGGAACTAAAATGGAAAAAGGGGATTACAGAAGACACACTGAAAAAATTAGCGAAAGAAGCATTAAACCAGATTGAAACACAGCGATACGATACAGAAATGCGGCAGGAAGGGGTTACGGAAGTCATCAAACTTGGAATCGCCTTTTCTGGAAAAAATGTAAAAATTTGGACGGTATAAAAACAGGAGAAGACAAAACGAGGGGGAAGCAAAATGAAAAAATTAACAACGGCAAAGATATGGCAGTTCGCAGCAGGCCAGTTTGGATGGGCGATGCTGTCTGGTATCATATCGAACTGGCTGGTGTACTTTTATCAGCCGGATGAAACCGCAATCAGCCAGGGACAGACGGTATTCATACCGCAGGGACTGGTGATTTTCGGGGTTTTTACCATCATTGGAGGGATCACAGCCTTCGGAAGAATTTTTGATGCATTCACTGATCCGATGATTGCGTCCTGGTCAGACCGGTGCACTTCAAAAAACGGACGGCGGATCCCGTTCTTAAAAGGTGCGTCCCTGCCGCTGGCACTTTCCACCGTGCTGGTGTTCTGGTCACCGGTGAATGAAAACAGCTGGATCAATGCGGCATTCTTGTTTGGTATGATTCTAGCATATTACCTTTCGATCACGGCATACTGTACTCCGTACAATGCCCTGATTCCGGAACTGGGCCATACACAGCAGGAACGTCTGAATATATCTACCATCATTTCTTTTACCTTTATTGCAGGAACCGCTGTGGCCTATCTGGCACCGGCGATCTGGGGTACGCTGATTCCTTCCTTCGGAAGAGTAAATGCAATCAGGATCACTTTCACAACCATGGCAGCGGCAGCATTCATATGCATGCTTGTGCCGGTATTCTGCATCCGGGAAAAAGATTACGTAGATACCGTTCCCTCGAAGGATTCGGCCTTTCGTTCCCTTACAGCAACCTTTCGGAATGGAGAATTCCGGAAATTTGTAGGATCTGATATCTTTTACTGGATCGCGCTCACCATGTTCCAGACGGGCCTTCCGTTTTTCGTTACCAGTCTGCTGAAACTCCCGGAGACAATGACAACACTGTATTTTGTGGGAATGACCGCACTGTCGCTTGTCTTTTACGTTCCGGTCAACAAGCTGACACCGAAACTGGGCAAGAAAAAGATGATTCTGTTTGCCTTTGCTATTTTTAGCCTTGCATATTTTTACACAGGCTTTATGGGAAACATCCCGTTCATTCCGGAAGCCGTACAGGGTCTGATTCTGACAGTCGCGGCAGCACTTCCCATGGCGATTTTCGGTATTCTGCCGCAGGCGGTTGTCGCAGATATTGCACAGAGCGATGCGGTTACCTCGGGAAGCAGCCGCGAGGGAATGTTCTACGCAGCCAGAACTTTCGCCTTCAAGCTGGGGCAGAGCCTTTCCATGCTGATCTTTACGGCGGTCTCCACCATTGGAAACGGCAGTGGAGCCGGATACCGGATTGCGGCATTCGGTGCAGCTGTATTCTGCGGCGCAGGCGGACTGATACTGATGTTTTACGATGAGAAAAAGATTAACTGCGTGATCAACGGAAAAGCATAGGTCAGTACTCAGCACGGCGGCCTTTTTTATCTCGAAATCAGCTCCTCCGCATGCTTTAATGCATCCGAAATATTCGAACAGAAATTTTCTTCCCCGACAAGCTCCACAAAGCCGGATTTTTTCATCACCTTCATCGGCTGCTCATTCACATGAGAGAAGACGAGGGTGATCCCTTTCGATTCGCAGAGTTTCGTCAGATTCTGGAGCGCATTCATGGCCGTACTGTCGATTGCCGGTACGCTCCGCATCCTGAGAACGAGACACTTCGTGAAATCCTTTACCACGATGTGCTCAATCGCATCCGCCGCGCCAAAGAAGAGCGGTCCTGTGATCTCGTATACACGGATTTCCAGCGGCAGCTTCTGCAGATGCTCGTCAACCGCAGGGGAATCATCGTCCACATAGACCCAGCTGTCGGCGTGCGTTTCCTCGCTCATCCGCTTGATGAAAAGCAGGCAGGCCAGAACCATGCCGATCTCGATTGCGACAACGAGGTCAAACACAACGGTCAGCACAAACGTAGTAAAAAGAACGATAATATCACTCTTCGGAGCTGTGCGCACGAGATGCACGAAGGTTCTCCACTGGCACATATTGTAGGCGACAAGGAACAGAATCGCGGCAATTGTCGGCATCGGAATCATGCCAGCAAACGGCATCAGCACAACAAGAACGATGACGAGCGTAATGGAATGCACCATACCCGCAACCGGCGTGCGTCCGCCGTTTTTGATATTTGCCGCCGTTCTGGCAATCGCTCCCGTAGCCGGAATACCGCCGAAGAGCGCAGAAGCAATATTTCCGGCACCCTGTGCAATCAGCTCCGTATCCGAACGATGCTTGCTGTTGATCATGCCGTCCGCGACAACACAGGAGAGAAGCGACTCAATCGCCGCAAGCACCGCGATCGTAAACGCATTTGGAATCGCCGACTGAATCAGTTTCATGTCAAAAACCGGCAGATGAAGCGTCGGAAGCGCATTGCTGATTGTGTACAGATTTCCAATCGTAGAAACGTGCAGCGGCAGAAACTGAACCATCAGAATACCGGCAATAACAGCAATCAGCGATCCCGGGATTTTCTTGAAAATCAGCGGAGACACGATCAGAATAGCAAGGCTGACCCCGCCGACAATCAGAGCATCCGGTGAAATCGTGGAAAAATTCTCCGCAAATGCCTTCAGTTTTTCCATCGTTTCAATCGGCTTTACCCCGTCAGGATACGTAATGCCGCAGAAATCCTTTAACTGTCCGATCACGATTGTCACCGCAATACCGGAAGTAAAACCCGTCGTAATTGTATAAGGAATAAACTTGATCAGACTTCCAAAATGACAGAAGCCCATGATAATAAGGAAGACACCGGCAAGAATGGTCGCCGTCATCAGCCCCTCGAGGCCGTCCCGCGCGACAATACCGGCAACAATCGTGGCAAACGCGGCCGTCGGACCGGCAATCTGGACACAGCTTCCGCCGAGCGCGGAAATCACAAAGCCCGCCACAATCGCAGTGAAAATACCAGCCTCCGGTCCCACGCCGGAAGCAAGAGCCAGTGCAATAGAAAGAGGAAGTGCAATGATCGCAACGATGATACCGGCAGTCACATCTTTGGCAAACTGCGCGCGGTCATAGGACTTCAGAGAAGTGAGTAGCATTGGTTTGAACGAATTCATTTGAAAAGCTCGCTTTCTGTATTAGATTTGTATTACTGTTAGAACAACTTTCCAAGTATAGCATAAGAGACGGGGAGCAGGAAACCCAAAAAGGAATTGTTTGTCTTTCTATACAATCATGTTATGCATGACATTGCACACAGCTCGCAGAAAAATACGAATGGAAAATTTTTCTGCCACTTTTTTGATTTTTTCAGTGACTTTCCTCTATGATCTATGGTACACTAATCCATGCGCGTTAAAAATGAGAATAGAATATCAAATGGAGGAAATCTCAAAATATGAGCAAAAAGAAAGGCGAAGGCCTGAAATCATTCAACAGGGGATTTAACGTGCCGGATACCTACATTATCATCTTTTTTGTGGTGGTTATCGCGGCCGTCATGACTTTCCTCGTCCCGAAAGGCTATTACGAGACGGAGGATGTCACATACCTGATGAACGGGGTAGAAAAAACCCGTACCGTCATCAAAGACGGAAGTTTCCAGTATCTGACCGATGCTGCCGGAAAACCGGTCACAGAAGGCGTTGCACTGTTCAGCGGCGACGGCGGAACCGGATTTTTCAATTATATGTATAACGGAATTATCAGCAGCTCCGCCATCGAAATCATCGCATTTCTGATGGTAGTCGGCGGTGCTTTCGGCATCATGATCCGCACCGGAGCCGTTGAAGCGGGCCTGATAGGCCTGATCCGCAAGGCAAGAGGAGCCGAAAAACTGCTGATCCCGGTCCTTTTCGTCCTGTTTTCCCTCGGCGGAGCCGTGTTCGGAATGGGAGAAGAGGCCCTTCCGTTCACGATGATCCTCTGCCCGCTGTTCGTCGCTGTCGGATACGACACCGTCATTGCCGTGCTCGTTACGTACGTGGCAACACAGATCGGCTTCGGATCCTCCTGGATGAACCCGTTTTCCGTCGGAATCGCACAGGGAATCGCCGGCGTTGACGTCTTCTCCGGCGCAGGTTTCCGTATGGTGATGTGGGTGGTATTCACCGCCCTTGGCTGCGGCATGACCATGTTCTATGCAGCAAAAGTCAAAAAGACCCCGGAAATCTCCGTTGCCTACGAAAGTGACCAGTATTTCCGTGATCAGAACGAGAAGACAGGCATCGACGAGGGTCATTCCTTCGGCATCGGCCACATCCTCGTGCTGGTAACCCTGGCCGTTACCGTTGTGTGGGTCATCTGGGGCGTTATGGCAAAAGGCTATTACATGGCCGAAATCGCAACCCAGTTCTTCATCATGGGAATCGTGGCCGGTGTGATCGGTGTCATTTTCCATCTGAACGATATGAAAGTGAACGACATTGCCGTTTCCTTCAAAGACGGCGCAAAAGACCTGATCGGCGCAGCACTCGTTGTTGCGATGGCACAGGGCATCATGCAGGTGCTCGGCGGTTCTGATCCGACCACACCGACCGTTATCAACACCATTATGTACGGCATCTCACAGGCCCTGGCCGGTCTTTCCGGTGTAGCCGCAGCCGTGCTGATGTATGTGTTCCAGTCGGTATTCAATTTCTTCGTCGTATCCGGCTCCGGCCAGGCGGCGATCACCATGCCGATCATGGCACCGCTCGCGGACCTTCTCGGCGTATCCCGCCAGACATCCGTCCTTGCGTTCCAGCTCGGTGATGCCTTCACAAACCTGATCGTCCCGACCTCCGGCTGCCTGATCGGCTCCCTGGCGATTGCAAAAATCGAGTGGTCGAACTGGATCAAATTCATGTGGAAATTCTTAGGGATACTGATGATCGGAGCAGTCATTACGATTCTGATTGCGGTTGCCATTGGATTTTAAGAGGAGTGAGAGAAAATGATATTATTTCAGAATATAGACGTCTATGCGCCGGAATACCTCGGAAGAAAAGACGTTCTTACGGTGTATGATAAAATTGTCAAGATCGCAGATGCCGGCACGATAACGGCAGACGGCCTGCTCTCTGGCGCGGAGCCCGTAGACGGAACCGGACTTGTCCTGACACCTGGCTTTGTCGACTGCCATGTTCACGTGCTCGGCGGAGGCGGTGAGGGCGGCTTTGCCAACCGCACCCCGGAGGCAACAATGGAAGGCCTAAACAAATTCGGCGTGACAACCGTTGTCGGCTGCCTCGGAACTGACGGCATTGGCCGTGATATGTGCGCGCTCGTGGCAAAAACAAAAGGCCTCCGGGAGCAGGGTATGTCCGCCTGGTGCTACACCGGCAGCTACCAGGTTCCGGTGCGCACACTGACGGATGGAATTACAAAAGATATCATGATGATCGAAGAAATCATCGGAACCGGCGAAATCGCCATCTCGGACCACCGATCCTCACAGCCGACCTTCGAAGAGTTCGCCCGGCTGGCAGCAGACACGCGCCTCGGCGGCGTTCTTTCCGGGAAAGCGGGAGTGATCAATGTCCACCTTGGCAACGGTGCAAGATGTATGGAGCTGATCGAACGCGTCATCAGCGAAACCGAAATCCCGGCCAGCCAGTTCCTCCCGACCCATGTCAACCGGAACGAGAAGCTGTTCCAGAAGGCAATTGAATACGCCGTAAAGGGCGGCGCAGTCGATTTCACCGGAAATGAAGAGATCGATTACTGGGAAACTGTTTGTGATGAAGTCCGCGTGTGCAAAGGAATCCGCCGCATGCTGGATGCAGGCGTCAACCCGAAACACATCACCATCTCATCCGACGGCCAGGGCAGTCTGCCGATCTTTAATGAGAAGGGAGAATTCCTGCGGATGGGCATGGGCCAGTCGAGCTGTTTGCTGAAAGAAGTAAAAGAATGCGTGGAGAAAGCGGGAATTCCGCTGGAAACCGCAATTTCGACGATTACGGCAAACCCGGCAGAGATCCTGTCACTGAAAGGAAAAGGCAAGATCCGGGAAGGATATGATGCGGATCTTTGCATACTGGATCAGGGATTGGAACTTCGGGAAGTGATTGCACGGGGGAAGACGGTGTATCGGAAATAGCATATTGGTAATATTGGGAAAAGGTCACAGCTTTGCGGAGCTGCGGCCTTTTTTGATGGGAATGCCTGCGGAAAGAATGTTTTACAATAGTATTTTGTAAGAAGGTACGATATAATGAACATATATCTTGCGACAGGGAAGGAGAAACTGCAGTGTCGGAAATAAAACTTTTTGAGGTCGGAACGGTTGTGAAAGAGCGCACCTCTTCCACGGTAGTATTGGAGAAACAACTGCAAACAACGATAGAGCAGAACATGGAGACATTTTTCGGCGTTCGTTTTCTGAAAAGTGAATATATGATCACATCCGGAAGAATGGACAGCATCGGAATTGATGAAAACAACAGCCCGGTAATTTTTGAGTACAAGAGAAGCACCAGTGAAAATGTAATCAATCAGGGATTATTCTACCTGGACTGGCTTTTGGATCACAAAGCGGATTTTAAACTGCTTGTGATAGAAAAATTTGGAATGGAGGTCGCCAACCAGATAGACTGGTCCGTGCCTTGCGTCATCTGTATTGCAAATGATTTCACACGGTATGATGTACATGCGGTGAATCAAATGCAGAGAAATATCAAGTTGGTGAAATATCGGAAATATGGGGAAGATCTGTTGTTGTTTGAACATCTGAACACACCGGTGGCAAAGCCAGTAACGGAAACATCAACCATTTCAACAACAAGTAGTACATACACACAGAAAACACATTTAGAGAAGCTGTCATCAGCAAGCAGCCATTTCAAAACATTATATACGGCGCTTTGTGACTACATCGAATCGCTGGGAGACGATCTTGTTCCAAACCAATTGAAGCTGTATTTGGCCTATAAGAAAGTGCAGAACATTTTCTGCATTGAAATTTATAACAAACAGATCCTGCTCCGAATGAAACTCGACCCGGACACTGTTGAACTGGAAGAAGGATTCACAAGAGATACCCGCGGGATTGGACATTACGGAACGGGGGAGCTAGAAGTGTCAATCAAGACGGCAGAAGATTTTCAGAAGGCAAAGAAGCTGATTGATCGGGCGTATCAGGAGACGTTATAAAGCATGGTAAAAACTAGAAAATGATGAAAAAATTTGAATTGTAAAGTCAAATACGTTACAATTTAAAGTTAGAACAGAGAGGATGAAACGGTGAAAGAAGAAATAATACAAAACATAAATCAAGGGTTGGAAGCAGCCTATATCAATGGAAATCTTGCTTCAAATCTGGAATATAAACCGAGTTTTATATCAAACAATCCAGAAGAGGGTAAAAAAGTTATTTCTTCTATTGAAGAAGAGCTACTTCGCTGTGAACAATTCCAGATTAGTGTGGCATTTATCACAATGGGAGGAATTACGCCCCTCCTGCAGACGTTAAAAGAACTCGAGCGAAAGAGAATCCCGGGGCAAATTCTTACAACGAACTACTTAGATTTTAGTGAGCCAAGAGCGTTGGCAAAACTGAATGAATTGAAAAATATTACGCTAAAAATGTATGATGTGGAAGCTGCCGATAATGGATTTCATACCAAAGGATACATTTTCAAAAAAGAAGAAGTTTATAGAATTATCCTTGGAAGTTCGAATATGACAAGCGCAGCACTTACCAGCAACATAGAGTGGAATACAAAGATTATATCGACGGAGCAGGGTGAAGTAGCAAGTGAGATTGTAAAAGAATTCAATTCGTTTTGGAATTCAGAGTATGCTTTGAGTTTTGAAACCTTTTATGAAATTTACAAAGCACGCTACGAGATCATCAAACATCAACGAGAAGAGGCTAAAAAAGACAGGATTCCGTCTTTTGAAAAATATAAATTAAAGCCGAATTCCATGCAGGAAGAATTTATTGTTAATCTTCGAAAAATCATTGAAAAGGGTGAGAAAAGAGCATTATTGATTTCGGCTACGGGAACTGGAAAAACATATGCATCAGCATTTGCAATGCGTGAATTAGGTTTTAAGAGAGTATTATTCCTTGTTCACCGGGTACAGTTAGCCAAACAGGCCAAGAAGTCTTTTGAACGAGTGTTTAATAATTCCGTTTCCATGGGCATCGTAGGCGATGGAAAACACGAATATGGCTGTGATTTTGTATTTGCTATGGTAGAGACGCTAAATAGAGATCAGCATTTGTTCCAATATGAAAAAGATGCATTTGATTGTATCATTCTCGATGAAGCACACCATAGTCCAGCGAATACCTATCAGAAAGTAATGAACTATTTTGAACCACAGTTATTTTTAGGTATGACAGCTACGCCGGATAAACGGGATGATCATATAGAAGGGCGAAATGTCTATGAACTTTTCCATCATCAAATAGCACATGAAATTCGATTACAGAAAGCAATGGAAGATCACTTGCTGTGTCCTTTTCATTATTTCGGAATCAGTGATATTTCGCTGATAGATGATAAAACGTCTAAAGGAAAGAATCTTACAGAAAAAGATTTTAATCTTCTTACAAGCGAAGAACGGGTAGAACATATCATTGAGCAGGCGCAATATTATGGCTATAGTGGAGAACGTGTGAAGGGATTGATTTTCTGTAGTAGAAATAAAGAATGTGAAACATTATCGAGAATGTTCAATGAACGTGGTTATAGAACGCTTGCGCTTAGCAATGAAACACCACAAAAGCTCCGAGAAACAGCATTTGAACGTTTAGCTATGAGGGAAGAGGATGCAACGGATGAATTACAGCCCTTGGATTATATTTTCTCTGTAGATATTTTAAATGAGGGCATTGATATTGTTGAAGTCAATCAAGTCATTATGCTTCGGCCTACACAATCGCCCATTGTATTTATCCAACAATTAGGACGGGGGCTGCGTAAGGCGGAAGGAAAAGAATATGTAGTGATTCTGGATTTTATCGGAAATTACAATAATAATTTTATGATTCCAGTCGCTTTATCCGGAGACAATACCTATAATGCGGATGTGATTCGGAAATATGTTATCAGTGGAAATAGTACCATTCCGGGAGCATCTACCATTCATTTTGATGAAATAGCAAAAGAAAAGATTTTTCATGCGATTGACTGTATCAAACCAAGCACCTTGAAAGAATTGATGAAAGAAGGATACGTTAATCTGAAAAACCGTCTCGGAAGACGTCCAATGCTTTTGGATTTTTATGAAAACGCGGAGATGGATCCTCTTGTAATTATTAAGGAATACAAAACTTATTATTCTTTTGCAGAACAAATGGAGAAAAATGAGCAGCTGTTTCGGCTGTCAGAACAGGAAAAGACAACACTGGAATATTTGTCAAAGACGATATTAAGCGGTGTCAGACCAGATGAATTGGAGATTTTGCGATTGTTTTTAGAAAAAAATCAAATTACATATTCTGAAGTTATTGATAGCTGCAAAGAGCGATATGGTTATGAGATAACAACGCAAAAGATTGATCTTGCATGTGATGTTCTGAAAGGAAAATTTGTCACAAACAGCACGGAAAGAGAGAAGTTTTATCAGATTGATATTCTGGAAGCAGATGGAGAGAATCGTTTAAAGAGAATTTTGAGTTATACAGAGCGCTTAGCACATAACGATTTTTACGATCAAATCCGAGATATTGTAGCTGTTGGTTTGGCTAGATATCAAGATAAATATGCAAAGCCATACAAAAAGGAAGTGCCATTTGTACTTTATGAAAAGTACTCAAGAAGAGATGTCAGCCTGCTTATGAATGCTGGCAAAGACTTATCATCAACAATGTATGGAATGTCTCAACTGGGAGAAGATGTTTTCATCTTTGTTACGTATCATAAAGCGGAAAACAAAGATGAAGAAAAAGAATACGTTGATGGAAAACCAGATTATGCGGATGAATTTGTAGATAACGTGATTTTCAGATGGGATTCTCAGATTGATAAGAAATTAGATGGTGCCTATATGGATAAAGTTTTAAATACGCCGAGAAAGCATCTTTTTGTTCAAAAGACGGATGCAGAAAACAATTTTTTCTATATGGGAGAATTTGATGTCTTGGAGGCTCATGAAGCGGAAAAGAAAAATAATAGAGGTGTATTAAAACCGATTTGTAAATTCTTTAGGTTAGAATCGATGATGGGGTAAACGAAAAAGCAGTTTTGGCATTCCAGTGAACTGCCTCTTCGTTTACACCATTTTCGATTTGACCTAATTGAACAAAGTGAGCGTCCGGGTAGCTACTACCTATGGACTTTCAATTCTTTGTTCTTACTCATGATTATACAGGATTTCATGTGGATAAGCTACAGAAATCACGTCTTTTCTGATAAATAGGTACAACAACAAAACCTCAAGATTTGAGGCTTCTGAAAACGTATCAAGGAATAAAACTTTAACATCTTTGTGGTTTTAGAAACTGTGGTTTTCCAAGAGAACCGCCACAAGTTTTACATACACAGACATTTATCCCATAAAGTAGGTTTAATACCTCAGGCATTTCCTTATCCCGAAGCTTTGAGAGATACTTTTGGCATCCAAGAAGATTCCGACATAAAGTAAGCTTCTTGCGTTTACTGCGGGAACAAAGAAGTCCGTAATGCCGAATCCTGACAAAACGTTTTGGTGGTACATGCATCAGAAAACGCCGGATAAATTCAATACCGGAAAGAGTCAGTTCCTTCCATTGTCCTTTATTCCGATAATCCTTTACTGAAAAAGTGACGGTTTTATCGTCCATGCGGATGATGCGGTGATTGCTGATGGCAATCCGATGGGTATACTTTCCAAGATAATCAATCACAGACTGTGCACCGTTAAAAGTTTTCTTGCAATGAGGAATCCATTCTGTGTCATAACAGGAATCAATCAGTTCTTTAAATGCATAATGGTTACGATATTTTTCAGCAGTCCCATGAAATTCAAGCTGGTCTGTATTCCAGAGATTTTTCAACTCATCCGTATATTTTCCACGAAAGACTTTGGAAATAGCCCATATGGGAAGAAAAAACTCAGTACCGTTGTCTTTCCATTCATTTTTGAATGTCAGGCCACCGCCGAGCAGTATTGTGTGGATGTGAGGATGAAAGTTCATCTCCGATCCCCATGTATGCAGAATGCAGATATAGCCGACAGCGGCACCAAGGTGTGCCGGATCAGCAGTCAATTCACTGATTGTGGCAGAAGCAGCATGATACAGGGTGTCATATAACAGTTTCTGATTACTGTAAATGACCGGATTCAGAATGTCAGGCACGGTAAATACCAGGTGGAAGTAAGGGGCATCAAGTACATCCTCTCTGCGGGCATCCATCCACATTTCCTTTGGAACAGCCTGACACATCGGGCAACAGCGGTTACGACAGGAATTATAATGAATCTGGACGGCGCCACAGTCCTCACATACACTTACATTCGCACCGTAGGCTCCTGTTTTACAGTTCATGATGTTCCGGGCAACTTTTGCCTGCTCAGGAGAGGGAGAATACTTTTCAAGGTATGCTGGGTAAAAACGCTGAAAAATATCCTGAACGGTTGGTTTATTCATGGTCAGCACCTTCTTTCCTGTCAAAGGGACTTTGGATTCCCATCAGGGATTTGTTGCTGACATGAAGATAAACTTCCGTGGATTTAGGGTCACGATGTCCCAACAGTGCCTGAATATTCTGCCGTTCTACTCCCTGCTCCATCAGATGAGTTGCAAAGCTATGCCGGAGACAGTGTGGGGTTGTTCCTTTTGGAAGATCAGCATCTGATACGGCACGGCGCATCACCTGCTCCAGTGTACTGACTGTCAGGTAATTACCGGTGAATTTATTAGGAAACAGGATTCCGCGGGGACGTCCTTTCTCAAACCAGTATTGTGTAAGGAGATCCAGACACCGCTTGGAAAGGATTGTGTAACGGTCCATCCGGTTCTTCGTGTCCCTGACGTGTATCTGCATATTTGAACGGGAAATATCATCATAATGCAGATGAATCACTTCGGAAACACGCATTCCGGAAGAATACATGGTTGCAAACATGGCTTTATATTTGATATCATCGACAGCTTCTAACAGACGGTCGATTTCATCAATCGTCAGTACCGTTGGAAGCTTGTGTTCCAGAATCATCCGAGGAACTGTGATATCATCCCAAAGGATATGCAGGACATTCCGATAGAAAAAGCGGATGGCAGAATTATAAAGATTCAGGGTTGTGGCTTTCAGTCCGTCCTCTTTTTTTACAAGCAAAAAAGTCCTGACATCCTGGCAGGTAAGTTCTTCAGGATTCTTATCCTGATATTTCAGAAAGTAAGAAACATAGT
>OLGM01000030.1_pt1 | contig 91841 bp, 97 predicted proteins | sample 1606001 | NCBI WGS metagenome assembly OLGM01 (sample SAMN03283294) | human gut metagenome | biome: human-associated habitat; material: feces | host: Homo sapiens | place: Peru | collected 2012
AATAGAAATGTTTTGTGCATCATATAAAGCAACACATCCAACTAGATATATAGAGTGTGATAGTATGGATGAAAATGGGTATAAAGTAAAATGGAATATATATAGTAGCTATGATGATTATATAAGTGGATTAAGTCACAGTGAATTAGAAAATCTATATGTAATAAACGATTCAAACAAAGCTTATGGATACTGGCTCGCTTCTCCGTCTGCCCGCAGCGACGACGGCGACTATTTGCTTAATGTGGACTACGACGACAGTATGAGCAACAACCACTATTACAGCAGCCTTCCGGGGTTGCGTGCGCTAGTTTGTCTAAAATCTAATGTCCAATTAGTACCTACTGAAAATGAAAACACGTATGATTTAAATTTGACAAATTAGTAAAAAATAGAGAAAGGGAATGCCTAACAGGCCTTGTGTCTGTTAGGCATTCAATTGACAGAGGATAGTGTAGATCTTGTGAACTATTTTTTCCACACAAATTGTTGATTTTTGCTATATTTTATAATATAATTTAACAATAATTTATGTGAATTGCGGTTTTGCAATGGAAAAGGGGAATTATGAGAGCTATTGATATAAGAAATAAATATTTGAATTTTTTTAAGAGCAAGGGGCATAGTGTTATTCCTAGTAGTCCGGTTATTCCAGAGAATGATCCTTCTGTTTTGTTTACTACTGCTGGAATGCAACCTTTGGTTCCTTATTTGCTTGGAGAGAAGCACCCTGCTGGAAATATGTTAACTGATTATCAAAAATGTATTCGTACTGTTGATATTGACGAAGTTGGAGATAACAGACATTTAACATATTTTGAGATGCTTGGTAATTGGTCTCTTGGGGCATATTTTAAGGAAGAAGCTATTGCTATGAGCTTTGAGTTTTTGACAAAAGAACTAAATATTCCGGTTGAAAAGTTATCTGTTACTGTATTTGCGGGAGACGAGGACGCTCCAATGGATACTGTTGCTGAGCAAGCTTGGTTAAAAGCAGGTATTCCAAGTGAAAGGATTTATCATTTCGGAAAGGACGATAACTGGTGGATTGCAGGAGAAGAAGGACCTTGTGGACCTGATACTGAAATGTTTTATGATACAGGAAAAGAGCCTTGTTCAGACCATTGCGATCCTTCTTGCGGATGTGGTAAGTATGTAGAAATTTGGAATAATGTTTTTATGGAATATTACAAAGATAAAAATGGATATACAAAATTAAAGCAAAAAAATGTTGATACTGGTTTAGGTCTTGAAAGAATGACTATGTTATTACAAGGTAAAGAAACACCATTTGAAACAGAGCTATTTGTACCAACAATGGAAAAACTTCAAGAATTAGCTAAAATAGACGATATCAACAGCAGAAGAATAATATCAGACCACATTAGAAGCAGTATGATGATTATTTGTGATGGAGGAGTTCCAAGCAATACCGATAGAGGATATATTTTAAGAAGATTAATAAGAAGATTAACAAGACATTTAAATAAATTAGGAATATCAATTGAAGATTTCCAAGGAATTATAGATATAACAATTGACAACCTAAAAGAAATGTACCCAGAATTAGTTGAAAATAGAGAAAAAATACATAAAGTAATATTAGAAGAACAACAAAAATTCATGCATACACTAGAAAATGGAGAAAGAGAATTCGAAAAAGCAGTAAAAAGAGCAAGAGAACAAGGAAAAGACAGAATAGAAGGAGCTATTGTGTTTAAATTATATGAAACATATGGATTCCCACTTGAAATGACAATAGAACTTGCAAAAGAGCAAGGAATAGAAATTGATGTAACAGAGTTTGACAAACTATTTAAAGAGCATCAAGAAAAGTCTAAAATGGGTAGTGAAAATAAGTTTAAAGGTGGTCTAGCTGAACAAAATGAAACAACAATTGCATACCATACTGCAACGCATCTTTTACACAAAGCACTTCAAATTGTTTTAGGAGAGCATGCAACACAAAAGGGCTCAAATATTACAACAGAGAGATTAAGATTTGACTTTGCACATCCACAAAAAGTTACAAAAGAGGAACTTGAAAAGGTTGAAAATATAGTAAATGAGCAAATTGCAAGAGATTTACCTGTAACTTGCGAAGAAATGACATTAGAAGAAGCAAAAAAATCAGGAGCAATGGGACTTTTTGAAAATAAATATGGAGATAAAGTAAAAGTCTATACAATAGGCGATTTCAGCAAAGAAATTTGCGGAGGACCTCATGTTACACATACAGGTGAACTTGGAAAATTCAAAATCAAAAAAGAAGAAGCAAGTTCAGCAGGAGTAAGAAGAATAAAGGCTGTTTTAATAAAAGAATAGCAAGAACAAGCAGAAGAAAAATTTAATAAAAAGAGTAGGAGAGATTAAAAATGGATTGTATATTTTGTAAAATTATAAATAAAGAAATACCATCAAAAATAGTATATGAAGATGACGAGGTTCTAGCTTTTGAAGATATTGCACCACAAGCACCAGTTCATATAGTTGTAATTCCTAAAAAACACATTGCAAAAATAACAGAAATTGAAAAAGAAGACGAAACTTTAATTGGAAAAATATATTCAGTTATAAATAAAATAGCAAGAGAAAAACAAATAGCAGAAGAAGGATTTAGAGTAATAATAAATTGCGGAGAAAATGGGGGGCAAGAAGTAAAACACATTCATTTCCATTTACTAGGGGGAAAGAAACTAAGCGGAAAAATTGTATAATACTAATGGTACAAATTAAACAAATATGTTATAATTAATGTATAAGTGAATTTAAGGAGTATTTTTATGGAGAAAAAATATGATAATATATTAACTGTAATTTTAGTAATTGCAATTGCCGCAACATTAGTATTAACAGGATTTTGGATTTATGATACTTATACAAAAAACAAAGTAGACAATGATGCATTAGCTGCAATAGAAGAATTTAATAATCAAATTGCACAAAATCAGCAAAATACAATTGAAGAACCAGAAGAAGAACCGACAGAAGAACCTACTCAGACAGAAGAAACACCGACTAACAATAATAACAGCAGTTCTGGGACAAATTCAAATTCAGGTTCAAAATATAAAAATTTTACAATATTAGGAGAAATACAAATACCAAAAACGAAAGTAAAATATCCAGTATTGCAAGAAATGACACCGAAAGCTCTAAATACAGCTGTTTCTAAGCTATATGGTCCTCGGACTAAATGAAGTTGGAAATACAGTAATAATAGGGCATAATAACAGAAATGGGCTATTTTTCTCAAACAATAAAAAATTAAATAATGGAGATTTAGTCTATATAACAGATTTAAATGGAAGTACTGTAACATATGTAATCTATAACAAATATGAAACAACAGACACAGACACAGATTATATGACCAGAGATACCAATGGCGCAAGAGAGATTTCTTTATCAACATGTACTGATAAGGGAGATAAAAGAATTATAATTTGGGCAAAAGAACAATAAATATTAAATGAATTTGAAAAGCCAATTTAATATAATAAGGGTAATATTTAAATTTAATAAAATAACAATAAGCGAAAAAAATGTAAAAAAGCTATGAAAAAAAATGAAATTATGATATAATAAAAGTGTACAGTGCAAAAGATAGAGGAGGGGTTGGATATGTTTGATAGTAAATATAGTGATATCTTAACCGTTGTATTAATTGTAGTAATAATTGCAATAATTGGTTTATTGGGTTTCTGGGCATATGATGTATATTCGAGAAATAGCACAAATAATCAAGCAGGAGAAGCAATAAACGAATTTGAAAATCAAGTAACAAATAGAAATAATACAACTAAAAATAATAATACAGATGTGGGAATAGTAGAAAAACCAAATGTAAATGGAATAACAACAGAGACAAATACTGTAAATTCAGGAGGAACAACAAAACAAACTTATAAAGGATTTGTAATGGTTGGATATATAGAAATTCCAAAAACAGGAATTAAATATCCAGTACTTGAAGAAGCTACAAAAAAATCAATTGAAGTTTCAGTTGCAATTCTTTATGGACCTGGATTGAACAAAGTTGGAAATACAGTAATTGAAGGACATAATTACAGAAATGGTATGTTTTTCTCCGATAATGCAAAAATATCTGTTGGTGATAAAATATACATAACAGACTTAAATGGAAACAAAGTAACATATATTGTATACAATACATATGAAACAACACCAGAAGATTCAGATTATATGTCAAGAGACACAAATGGAGCAATGGAAATAACATTATTAACATGTAATGATGATGTTTCAGGCAGAATTATAATTTGGGCAAGAGCAGAACAATAAAAAATGAAAAAATAATTAAAAAATTCATAAAAAGTATTGACAAGTATAATATAAATGGGTTAAAATAAATAACGGACTGGCAATTAAGTCCGTTATTTGGTGGATGTAGCGCAGTTGGTTAGAGCGCTAGTTTGTGGCACTAGAGGTCGTGGGTTCGAATCCCATCTTCCACCCCACAAAACTAAATATGAAAAAGACCAATTATTTATTAATTAATATTAAATATTGGGGTGTAGCCAAGTGGTAAGGCACCAGACTTTGACTCTGGCATTTCGGCGGTTCGAATCCTCCCACCCCAGCCAATATCAAAATATTAATAGTAAATAGTTGGTCTTTTTTCTAATATGTATTGAAAAACATAACAAAAATATGATAAGATATGACAAATAAAAAATGTCTAAAAGGGGAACGAAAAAAATGAATATTTTTAAGAAACTAAAAAATCTACGAAATAACGAACACATCTATATTATACTAATCATACTAATTGCCTTGATTTTAAGTGCACCATTACTTACAAAAGGATTTTACTGGTCACATGATGGGGTATATCATATTTCTAGAAATTTTGCTACAAATACAGGAATTTTGGCAAAACAATTTCCGCCACTAATAATGTCAAGTTTTTGCAATAATTTTGGATATGGTTGGAATATATTCTATCCACCTCTTGAAACCTATATTAGTGGTGTATTTTCGCTTTTTACATCATCAATAGTACATGCAATGAAACTAACGATTATGCTTTCTATCATAGTATCTGGAATAGCAATGTTTAAGCTAATGAAAAAGATAACTAAAAACAAAGATATGGCATTTATAACTGCAATTATATACATTACAGCACCTTATTTTATATCTGATATATATTGCAGAATGGCTATGGGAGAAGTTATTGCGTATATGTTTTTTCCAATGCTATTCTATGGGTTATACGATATTTTCTATGACTCTGGAAAAGAAAACTATTTTCTTGCAATTGGAGCATTAGGAATTGTTCTATCTCATAATATAAGTACATTGATGGCTGTAACAATTTCAGCAATATTTGTTATTTTAAATATAAAGAAACTATTTATGAAAGATACAAGAAAAAATATATGGAAGAATCTAATTATTAATGGTGCATTTATTATTCTAATTTCGTTATTTTTTTATGGCCCTTTATTAGAACACAAAATGGCAACAGATTATACCGCTTTTGTAAAAGGTGCAAGTCGAGAAGCTTTTTTAGATCAAAGAGCATATCCGTCTCAATTAATATTTAGCCAAGCTAGACCAGAATGGGCTTATAAGTTAAGTGAAAACAAAATCAATGAAAATATGTCTTTGGAGATAGGCTTACCAATTATTGTAGCTTTACTATTTACACCAGTTGTTCTAAGAAAAATAGATAAAAAATATAAATTACTATATATTGTAACATTATGTGTTGGGATTGCTTTTGGAATAATGGCAACAACAATCTTTCCGTGGGAGTGGTTTCCAAAAGTGCCTTCTGTAATACAATTTCCATGGAGATTTTTGCTAGTTTCTACTTTTACACTATCTATAATAGCAGGAGTAAATATTTATAAAAGCATAAGTGATTTAAAATTAGAAACAATGTATATTTTAATTTTGGTAATACTAATGTACACTGGTCAATATATAACAAATTTAGTAAAATATGATACAGAATTTGATACATCTTATTTATATATCGATGACAAGGTAAATGGCAACCAATGTGCAGCATATGAATATCTACCAGTAAAAGCAATCAATAATCTTGATTATATTTGTGAAAGAACAAATGGAGCAATTGTATTATCTGGAAATGCTACAATAAAAGACGAAGAAAAAAACGGAAGCAATATGCACTTTACAATAGAAGGAGAAAAGTCAGAAGTAACAGTTGAACTACCTTACATATACTACCTAGGATACAATGTATATGTAAACGGGCAAAAAGTAGAATATCAAGAATCAGACAATGGATTTATAATGATAAATCTAACACTAGACGGAACCAAAACAATAGAACTAAATTACACCGGAACCAAACTAGAAAAAATTACATTTGTAATATCAATAGTAAGCTCATTAGGATTTATAGCATATATAATTTATTGCAGAAAAAAACGCTCAATTTTTACCAAAAGACTTTCAAATTTCTGATTTTTATAATATAATATTGATACTATAAATATTGCAAGGAGGCAATAAATGAGTAATAATAAAAAGAAAAATAAGAAAGTATCAAACAAAGACACAGAAAATAAAAAGAAAAGGACTGCAAGCAATTCAGATGTTGACAATGAAAAAACAAAAAAAGTAAAAATACCAAACAATAAAAGGAAAAAAGCCAAAGGTGAAAAAACAAAGAAACCACACCCAAAATTAAAGCTAGCATTAAAAATATTAGGAATTCTAATACTTATAGGAATTCTAGCAATAGCAGGAGTGGTAGCAGGTGTATTTTTTGGGCTATTTGGGGACGATTTTACGATAACCAAGGAAGATCTTATAATTAGCACATCAAATAGTGTTGCTTTGGATAAAGACGAAAACGTAATAGCAACATTAGCAGGAGACGAAAAAAGAGAAATAATAACCCTTTCAGATATGCCAAGCTATTTGCCAGAAGCCTTTATATCAATAGAAGACGAAAGATTTAGAGAGCATAAAGGAGTAGACATCCAGAGAACTGCATATGCAGCAGTAAAATACGTATTAAATGGTGGTTCATCTTCATTTGGAGGAAGTACTATAACACAACAATTAGTTAAAAATATAACAAAAGACAAAGAAGATAGTGGAATAGCAGGTATAATAAGAAAATTAAAAGAATGGGTAAAAGCCTATAAAATAGAAGAAATTGCATCAAAAGACCAAATACTAGAAACGTATTTAAATATATTATCAATGGGTGGAGGAAGCAAAAATATCCACGGAGTACAGCTAGGAGCAAAATATTACTTTAATAAAGAAGTAAAAGATTTAAGTATAGAAGAATGTGCATATTTAGCAGGAATTAACCACGCCCCAAACACATACAATCCATTTAAAGAAGGGGACGAAGATGCTAAAAATGCAAAATCTGAAAAAATAAAGAAAAGAACAAAAACTGTACTTGCAAAAATGTATGAACTTAACAAAATATCAAAAGAAGAATATGACAATGCTGTAAGCAAAGTAGACGAAGGTTTGAATTTTGAACAAGGCACAATAACAGAAAGTGTATATTCATATCATACAGATGCCATGATTACAGAAGTTGTAGAAGAATTAGCTGAGAAAAATGGCTGGGATAAAGACTTTGCTGAAACCAAATTAAAAAGTGGTGGATATATAATTTACACAACACAAGATACAGCATTGCAAAAACGTATGGAAGAAGAATTTGCTAAATTAAAATATTTAATGGCATCAAAGAAATATCCAGACGAACATACAGAAGCTGCAATGGCTGTTGTGCAAAATAATACTGGATATGTAGTTGGCGTTGTTGGTAGACTTGGCGAAAAAACAGCAAGAGGATATAATATAGCAACACAAGGTGGAAAGCAAACAGGTTCTGCGATGAAACCATTATCTGCAATAGCACCAGCACTTGAAGCAAATTTAATAACTGCTGGAACAGTATTTGATGATGCTCCAACAACATTTAAAGGTATGAACAAGGATTGGCCAAAGAATTATGATAATACATTTAAAGGTCTTATGACAGTAAGATATACAATAGAAATATCTCACAATGTTGGACCAGTAGCAATTGTATCTGAACTAGGTCCAGAAAAAGCAGTAAAATTCTTGAAAGACATGAACTTTAAATCTGTTGACCCAAGCAAAGATGCAAATTTATCAATAGCATTAGGAGGTCTAACAGTAGGTGCAACACCTCTTGAAATGGCAGCAGGATATTCCATGATAGCAAATGGTGGAGAATATATAGAACCAACATTCTTTACAAAAGTCGTGGATTCAAAAGGAAATGTGGTATTAGAAACAAAACAAGAAAGAAAAAGAATGATGTCTGAATCTAATGCATATATACTACAAAGCATTTTATTTCAAGTTGTTACAGGTTCAAGTGGTACAGCAAGATATTGTGCAATAAAGGGAATGGATGTTGGAGCTAAAACAGGTACAACAAATAGTGATTATGATAGATGGCTTTGCGGATTTACACCATATTATGCAGCAGCAACTTGGTATGGATATGAAAAACATAGTGAAACAATAAGATATAGAGGAAATCCTTCAAACCCAGCTGGTTCAATTTGGGATGCTGTTATGGAATTTGCACACAAAGATTTGGAGCCAAAAAGATTTAAAGTGCCAGATAATATTAAGAAAGTAACTATTTGTAAGGATTCTGGAATGTTAGCAGGGGATTATTGTAATGAAGACCCAAGAGGAACAAGAACATATACCGAGGTCTATGTAAGTGGAACTGAACCAACTGAAAAATGTACGGTTCATACAAAAGCAAAAATTTGTGAAGTAGATGGAACAGTAAAACTTGCAAACGATAATTGCCCAAATCCAGTTGAAAGAGTATTTATAACAAGAAAAGATAGCGATAAATACGATTCTTGGAGAAAAACAGCAGATGCTTCATATATGTTACCAACTGAAACTTGTACAACACATACTAAAAAAGAGGAACCAGTAAACAATACCACGAATACAATAAATAATAACACCACAAATGCAACAAATAACACTACGAACAGTACTAATAATACAAAGAATAATACAACAAATAACTCTACTAATAATAACACAAATACCAACACTAGTACAAATACAACAAACAATTCAACAACGAATAACACTAGTAGCAATACAGTACCACCAAATGAGAACAAAAATAACACTGGTGTAAACAATGCGATAAAAAATGCTATAAATGAAATAAGTGGAAATAATTAAAAAAAGGCACTATATGTGCCTTTTGATATAAGAAGGGAGAAAAAACAATGGAAATAAAATTTTATAATACTTTAACAAAACGAAAAGATGTATTCATACCTTTGGATAAAGAAACTGTAAGAATGTATTCGTGCGGACCAACAGTATATAAAAATGCAACAATAGGAAATATGAGAACAAACATATTTCAAGATGTTTTAAGAAGAGTTTTAAGATATAATGGATATAAATTAAAACATGTAATGAACATAACAGATGTTGGACACCTGGTATCAGATGGAGACGAAGGAGAAGACAAAATGCTAAAATCTGCAAGAGAAGAACACAAATCTCCATTAGAAATTGCAGAATATTATACAAAATTATTTTTCAAAGATTTAAAAGCATTAAATATAGAAACACCAGAGGTGGTTTGCAAAGCAACAGATCATATAAATGAAATGATAGAATATGTAAAAAAATTAATGGCAAATGGCTATGCGTACGAAACTTCAACAGCAATTTATTTTGATGTTTCAAAATTAGATAAGTATGGAATATTATCTGGAATAAACTTAGCAGATCAAAAATCAGGTGCAAGAGTAGAAGTAGACAAAGAGAAGAAAAATCCATATGATTTTGCATTATGGATAAAAGCACCAGAAAATCATTTGATGAAATGGGATAGTCCTTGGGGACCAAGCTATCCGGGTTGGCACATAGAATGTTCAGCTATGGGACAAAAATATTTAGGTGAGCAATTTGACATACATACAGGAGGAATTGATTTGATACCAACACACCACGAAAACGAGATTGCACAAAGCAAAGGGGCTTGCGGAAAAATTCCAGCAAGATATTGGATGCACGGAGAATATTTATTAATAAATGGTGGAAAAATGTCAAAAAGTTTAGGAAATGTATATTTACTAGACGATATAGTAAATAGAGGATACGATCCACTTGTATACAGATTATTTAGTTATTCTTGCCATTACAGAAACAAACTAAACTTCACATGGGAAGGAATGGATGCATCTGCTAAATCATATGAAAGATTAAAAGATGGTTATCAAAAACATTTAGTAGGAGAGGATGAGATAGCACAAGAAGTAATAGACGAATTTGAAAATAGATTTCATATGGCAATAAATGATGACTTGAATATGCCTCTTGCTATGAGTGTAGTTTGGGAAGTTGTTAGATATGAACAAAAATCAAAAAAATTAGCAGATTTATTATTAAAATTTGATAGTGTAATGGGACTTCAAATTGATAAAAGAACAGAAAAAGAAGAAATTCCGGAAGAAATTTTAGAATTAGTAGAGCAAAGAAAATTAGCAAGGCAAGAAAGGGATTATGTAAAATCAGACGAAATAAGAGATACTTTAAAAGAAAAGGGATATGAAGTAAAAGATACAAAAGATGGAATGACAGTAGAAAAAATAAAGAATTAACAAAGGTCAGGCACTTCTTAAATAAATCTATCATATATTATGGTATAGATTTATTTGGAGGTGCCTTAATGCTTTCTTTATCATTGGGAGGTTTTTTAACTTTTTTAAATTCTGCTGTTTTTGCAGTAGGATATATTGTAAATAATAATTTATTTCCAGAGCCACTAAATTCAGAAGAAGAGAAATTGTATTTGCAAAAATATGAAAGTGGAGATGAAGAAGCTAGAAATATATTAATAGAAAGAAATTTAAGATTAGTAGCTCATATAACTAAAAAGTATGCTTCAAGCAATATTAACACAGATGATTTGATTTCTATTGGAACTATTGGGCTTATAAAAGGAATAAATAGCTTTAAGTCTTCAAAAGGTGTTAAACTTGCTACATATGTGTCAAAGTGCATTGATAATGAGATTTTGATGTATTTGAGAAGTTACAAAAAGATTTCGTCTGAGGTTTATTTGAATGAGCCTATTGGGAAGGATAAGGACGATAATGAGGTTACTTTGTTAGAAGTTTTAGAGAATGATGAGAAGAATATTGAAGATGAGATTGATTTGAAGATTAAGGTGAAGAAACTTTATGAGAAGATGGGAGAGGTTTTGAAGGACAGAGAGAAAAAAATTTTGGAGATGAGGTATGGGCTTAATGGGTGTAATCCGGTTACGCAGAATGAGATTGCTAGTATGATGGGGATTAGTAGGAGCTATGTGTCTAGGATTGAGAGTAAGGCTATTGGAAAGTTGGCTAAGGAGATACACGAATGAGTTTTCTATCATATCTGACAAATTTCTGTAAAAACCTTGAAAAAAATCATATTTAAATGTATAATCAAAAGGAATTATAAAAACGTAAAAATTTAAGGGGTTGTGCATATGAAAATTATAGACATTTTCAAAAAATATAGGCATTCTGTGCTAATCTTGGCAGATATATTTATAATATTAGCAAGTTATGTAGCATCAATATTGTTTTTGGATATAAATTGTATATCAACAATAGGTATGGTAAACTTAGTAAAAGAGTTATGTGTAGCCGTTTTGGTTTATGAAATTTATTTAAATATATTTCAAATGTATAGAAATATGATAAGATATGAAATAGGAAAAGATTATATAAAATATATGTTTATTTGCTTTATTTCTACACTTTCACTAATTGTGATTAGTCATATATTAAGATTAGAATATCTAGAAATTAGGGTAAATGTATTATCTGGAATATTTGTGGCAGGGGCATTTGTACTTTATCGTTTGGCTGGAAGATCTGTAATGTCTAGAAGAGCTGCTATGATGGCTAAGAAAAAGTTGAAAAACGGAACAACAGAGGAAAAACCTCAAAATCTACTAATTATAGGTGCTGGAATGGGTGCACGCGAGATAATTATTGCTATAAAAAATTCTATGAAAGATAAATATAATATTGTAGGAATTGTTGATGATAATACAAATAAAGTAAACAAGAGCATATTAGGAGTAAAAGTTTTAGGAACGAGATATGATATTCCTAATATTGTAAAAGAAAAAAATGTAAATTTAATATTTTTAGCAATAACTAGAATCACATCAATGTCAAAAAGAAATATTATAGAAATATGCCAACAAACAGGAGTAAAAACAAGAATATTGCCAAGTACAGAAGATTTAATTGAAAAACAAGGCATTATGAATAGTTTAAGAGATGTAGAAATAGAAGATTTACTAGGCAGAGATACAATAAAATTAGATAATAAAAATATAAGCATATTGATAAAAGATAAAAACGTATTGGTAACAGGTGGAGGAGGCTCAATAGGCTCTGAACTTTGTAGACAAATAATGAAATACAATCCAGGGAAATTGATAATATTTGATATATATGAAAACAATTTATATGATATTGAATTAGAGCTAAAATCAAAATATCCAAAACAAAAAATAGAAGCAATAGTTGGAAGTGTAAGAGATAAAATGAGATTAGAAGATGTGTTTACTGAATACAAGCCATCACTTGTATTTCATGCAGCAGCGCATAAACATGTGCCTTTAATGGAGAATAATCCATTAGAAGCCATAAAAAACAATATATTTGGCACATACAATGTAGTAAATTGTGCAGATAAATATGGAACAGAAAGATTTGTACTAATATCAACAGATAAAGCTGTAAATCCAACAAATGTAATGGGAGCTTCAAAAAGAGTTTGCGAAATGATAGTGCAAGCTAAAAACAAAGTAAGTAAAACCGAATATGTTGCAGTTAGATTTGGAAATGTACTAGGAAGCAATGGTTCTGTAATACCTCTATTCAAAAAACAAATTGCAAACGGTGGACCGGTAACCTTAACTCATAAAGAAATTACAAGATTTTTTATGACAATACCAGAAGCCGTTGGACTAATATTGCAAGCAGTAACATATGCCCAAGGCGGAGAAATATTTGTATTAGACATGGGCGAACCAGTAAAAATATATGACTTAGCAGTAAGCTTAATAAAATTGTCTGGATACGAGCCAGAAGTGGATATCCCAATACAGGTAACAGGACTAAGGCCAGGAGAAAAATTATACGAAGAATTGCTAATGGCAGAAGAAGGATTAACTGCAACAAAACATGACAAAATATTTGTATCAGAACCACTTCATATGGAAATAGACGAATTGAAAGAAAAATTGGATATATTGGACAAGCTAGAATATATGGACAATTATTCGAAAGAAAAAGTAAAGGAAACAATGAAGCAAATTGTTCCAACTTATAGAAATCCAGAAGAAGTGAATGGAGAAAAAAATAAATGAAAAAAATATTATATACAACTTTGCTAATATTATGGATGCTAATGATGTTTATGTTTTCATCACAAAATGGAAGTTTATCTGATAAAACGAGTGGAGGTATTACAGGTGTAATTACGCATATTGTGCAAAATATATTTAATATAGAAAATAATCAATATGAACAATTACATAGAACAATATCAATGATTGTACGAAAAACGGCACATCTTACACTATATATATTAGGAGGAGTTCTTGCATATTGTACCTATAATTCATATAAGCAAGTAACTTTAAATGATTTGAAGTATATAGTTATCTTTATGATATTGTATGCTATTTCAGATGAAATACATCAATATTTTGTTCCAGGAAGAAGTGCCGAAATTAGAGATGTTCTAATAGATGTGCTAGGTGCAAATATTGGAATACTTATAATAAATAAAATTTTTTTAAAATTAGGAGGAAAAAATGAGTACAAAAATGAACATACCATTCTCTCCACCAGATGTTGGAGAAGAAGAAATTAAGGAAGTTGTAGAGGCTTTAAAATCAGGATGGATTACAACTGGGCCAAAAACAAAATTATTTGAACAAAAAATATCAGAATTATGCAATACTGAAAAAACAGTAGCATTAAACTCTTCAACAGCGGCAATGGAAATGACATTAAGACTATTAGGAATAGGAGAAGGAGATGAAGTAATAACAACAGCATATACATATACTGCATCTTGTAGTGTAATATGCCATGTTGGAGCGACACCTGTGCTTGTAGATATTCAAGAAGATAATTTTGAAATGGATTATGATAAATTAGAAAAAGCGATAACAGAAAAAACAAAAGCGATAATTCCAGTAGATTTAGGTGGAGTAATGTGTGATTATGAAAAAATACAAAAAGTTGTAGAAAACAAAAAAACATTATTCAAACCAAATAATGAAATTCAAGAGAAAATGGGAAGAATAGCAATAATTGCAGATAGTTCACATGCCATTGGAGCAACAAGAAAAGGGAAAAAAGCGGGAGAATATGCTGATTTTACTTGTTTTTCATTTCATGCTGTAAAAAATCTAACAACAGCAGAAGGTGGAGCCGTTACTTGGAAGAAAAATGAAAATTTAGACGACGAAAAAATATATCATAGATTCCAAATATTATCATTACATGGTCAAACTAAAGATGCACTTCACAAAAACAAGCTAGGAGCTTGGGAATATGATATATTAGAACCCGCTTATAAATGCAATATGACAGATATAATGGCTGGAATTGGACTTGCACAAATAAAAAGATATCCAGGAATGCTAAAAAGAAGACAAGCAATAATAAAAAAATACGAAGAAAAATTAAAAGGACATCAAGTAAAAACATTAAATCATAATGATACAGCTACAAATTCAATATCATCAGGACATTTATTTATAGTAAGAATAAATGGAATAGATGTAGAAACAAGAAATGAAATAATAGTAAAAATGGCTGAAAGAGGAATCGCTACAAATGTACACTATAAGCCATTACCAATGCTTACAGCATATAAAAACCTAGGATTTGATATAAAAGATTATCCAAATAGTTTTAATTTCTACAAAGGAGAAATAACATTACCACTATATACATTACTAACAGACGAGCAAGTTGAATATATAATAGACAATTTTGTGGAAATATTAGGGGAATATAATAAATGATATTAATAAAATATGAAAAATTACCAGAAAATTTAAAAAACGAGAAAGTAAAAGAATATTATGATATATTATCAAAAAAGAAAATTAGCTTAGTAATAAAAAGAATTTTTGATATAATTGTTGCTTTAATATTACTAATATTATTTTCTCCAATAATACTAATACTAGCAATAATGATAAAAATTGACTCCAAAGGACCAGTATTTTATAGACAGGAAAGAATAACAACATATGGCAAAATATTCAGAATATTCAAATTCAGAACAATGGTTCAAAATGCTGATAAGGTCGGAACATTGGTAACGGTTGGAAACGACAGCAGAATAACAAGAGTAGGAAAACTAATAAGAAAAGTAAGACTGGACGAATTGCCACAGCTAATAAACGTACTAAAAGGAGAAATGACATTTGTGGGAACAAGACCAGAAGTAAAGAAATATGTAGACAAGTATACAGATGAAATGAAAGCAACATTGCTAATGCCTGCTGGAATAACATCTGTTGCTAGTATAAAATATAAAGATGAAGATGAAATATTAGATGGTGCAAAACAAAAAGGAAAAGATATTGATTTAGCTTATGTAGAAGATGTACTACCAGAGAAAATGAAGTATAATTTGGAATATATAAGTAAATTTTCTTTTGTGTATGATATTAAAGTATGTATTGATACAGTGATTGGAGTATTGAGGTAAGGAGTTAAAAGAGTGAAATTTTTAAATAGAATAGCATATGAGTTAAGAAAATGTCCTGCAATAAAAAAGAAACTGAAAGATGTATACCAATATATTGGAAATATAATAAGCGATAAAAAAACTTGGCCTAATTCGATAGAACAAATTTCTAGTAACGAAAAAGAGCATCTTTTTGGATATTATGATAAATCACCTTGGAATAAAAATGAAGACAAGATGATTTATCTAGAAGTAGAAAATTCATATAAAAGTGTTGCTCCAAAAAATGAAGCAAAAATTATATTAAAAGAATTAAGCAGTGGAATTGAAAAAGTGGTAGCAACAACTAAGTCTTGGAATGTACAACAAGGTTGTATGTTGCAATGGTTAGGACCGGATTTTAATACTAAAATTATTTATAATGATTTTATAAATGAAGAATTAAAGTCTGTAATATTAAATATAGAAACGAGAGAGAAAAGAATATTAGATTTTCCAATTTATGATATAGATAAAAAGGGAGAAAATGCTTTAACATTAGATTTTTATAGACTACATAGATTAAGACCTGGATACGGATATAGTAACAAAGAAGATATAACACAAAAGGATAAAATCCCAAATGGATATTGCATTTGGAGGATTGATGTAAACAATAATACTAAAATAGGAATTATTACATACGATCAATTGATAAAAATTGATCATTGTGAATCTATGGATGGAGCAGAACATAAGGTAAATCATATAATGATTAACCCTGAGGGTAAGAGATTTATGTTTTTACATAGATGGATAAAAAATGGGGTTAAAACAACTAGGCTATTAACTGCAAATGTAGATGGAAGTGATATTTATAATTTATCTGATGATGGAATGACATCACATTGTATATGGAAAGATAATTCTAGTATTTTAGGTTGGGTAAAGAAAAGTAATGTTGGAACAGGCTATTTTTTAATGAAAGATAAATCACAGCAATATGAAAGAATTGCTGAAAAAGAGCTTGAAGTTGATGGACACCCATCATATAATAAAGACAAAACTTATTTTATAACAGATACATATCCTGATTTTAAAAGAAAGCAACATATTTATTTATATAATGTTAAAACCAAAAAAACAGATTTAATTGCACATATTTATTCGAATTTAAGATATAAAAATGATTGTAGATGCGATTTGCATCCTAGATGGAATTATAGTGGAACAAAAATCTGCTTTGATGGTGCTCAAAAAGATAAGAGACAAGTATATGTTGTAGAATTAAAAAACAATATAAATGGAGGTGACTTATAGTGGAAGAAATTTTAATTACAGCAATGATTGTTGTTAGAAATGAAGAAAAATACATAAAAACAAGTTTGGAGTCTTTGTTGCAACAAGATTTTCCAGAAGAAAAATATGAAATACTAATTATTGATGGGGAATCTACTGATAAAACAGCAAATATTATTGCTAACACTTTGAACGAATACAAAGGAAAAACGTCAATTCGAATTTTAAAAAACGAAAAGAAAATATTAGCTGCTGGTTGGAATATAGGAATTAAAGAAGCTAAGGGAAAATATGTTGTAAGAATAGATGCTCATGCTAAGGCTAACAAAGATTTTCTAAGAAAAAACATAGAAACTATGGAGCAAATGCCTGCTGATGTTGCTTGTGTAGGAGGAAAATTAACATCTATTTCTCTTGAAGAAGGTGACAAAACCATCGGAAAAGTATTGTCCTCTCCTTTTGGAATAGGAAATTCCAAATTTAGATATTCAGATAAAGCACAATATACTGATACTGTTGCTTTTGGATTATATAAAAAAGAAGTTTTTGAAAAAGTAGGATATTTTGATGAAACACTAGAACGAAATCAAGATAACAATATGCATAACAGAATTAGAAAAGCTGGATATAAGTTTTATTTTAATCCAGAGATTAAATCCAATTATTATGTAAGAAATAGCTTAAAAAAGATGTTAAGACAGGGATTTTTAAATGGAAAATGGAATATTATTGTATTTAGACAAGATAAAAAATCTTTATCTATAAGACATATAATTCCATTAATGTTTGTACTTAGTATAATAGGGTTACTTATATTATCTTTTGTAAATGCAATATTTACATATATTTTATTAGCAGAAATGTCACTTTATGCAATACTTGGTTTAGTTTTTGCTATACAAAAAACCAAGAATCCATTAGAAATAGTAAAAATGCTAATTTACTTTTTATTATTACATTTATCATATGGAACAGGTTCATTAGTTTCAATATTTTATAGGAGGAGAAAATAAAATGGAAAACATTTATGAAAAATTATTAAAGAAGGAAACAAAATTATCATTAGTAGGATTAGGATATGTAGGAATGCCAATAGCGGTAGCTTTTGCAAAAAAAATCGATGTAGTTGGTTTTGATACTAATGCTACTAAAATTGAAATGTATAAAAAGGGGATAGATGTAACAAAAGAAGTTGGAAATGAAGCTTTAAAAGAAACTACTGTTGAATTTACAACAGATGAAAGCAAATTAAAAGAAGCTAAATTTCATATTGTTGCAGTCCCAACACCAGTAAGAGATGATCATATGCCTGATTTAACACCAGTTGAATCAGCAAGCACAATTGTTGGAAGAAACTTAACAAAAGGTTCAATTGTTGTTTATGAATCAACTGTATATCCTGGCGTAACAGAAGATATATGTGTTCCAATATTGGAAAAAGAATCTGGATTAAAATGTGGAGTAGACTTTAAAGTGGGATATTCTCCTGAAAGAATTAACCCAGGAGATAAAGTACATAGATTAGAAACTATTGTAAAAATTGTTTCTGGAATGGATGAAGAAACATTAGAAAATGTTGCGAAAACATATGAATTAGTGGTTAAAGCAGGAGTACATAGAGCTGAAAGTATAAAAGTAGCAGAAGCTGCAAAAGTTATTGAAAACAGTCAAAGAGATATAAATATAGCATTTATGAATGAATTATCTATAATATTTAACAAAATGAATATAGACACACAAGCTGTACTAGATGCTGCTGGAACAAAATGGAATTTCTTAAAGTTCTACCCAGGACTTGTAGGAGGACATTGTATAGGTGTAGATCCATATTATTTAACTTATAAAGCCGAACAATTAGGATATCATTCTCAAATAATTTTATCTGGTAGAAGAATCAATGACGATATGGGAAAATATGTGGCAGAGAATACTGTAAAAATGCTTATAAAAAATGATAAAAATATAAGAAATGCTAAAATTGGAATATTAGGAATAACTTTCAAAGAGAATTGCCCTGATACAAGAAATTCAAAAGTCAATGATATTATAAAAGAATTAAGAGAATATGAAATAGAACCAATAGTTTGTGATCCAGTTGCAGATCAAGAGGAAGCTAAAAAATTATACAACATTGAAATTGCTGACATGAGCAAATTACAAGATTTAGATGCTTTAATAATTTCAACTTGCCATGAGGAATTTAAGAAATTAACAATGAATCAATTTGAAAAAATGTTTAAAGACAAAAAAATTATTATTGATGTAAAAGGAATTTTAAATAAGGAAGAATATAAAGAAGCTGGATATAGCTATTGGAGGTTATAAAATGGGATATAAAGATTTAAAGTTCAATGAAAATACAGTTTTTCTAGTAACAGGTGGAGCTGGATTTATAGGATCAAATTTATGTGAAGCAATATTAAATATGGGATATAAAGTAAGATGTTTGGACAATTTATCAACAGGAAAACAAGAGAATGTAGATTTATTTATAAATAATCCTAATTACGAATTTATAAAAGGCGATATAACAGATTTAGAAGTTTGTATGAATGCGTGCAAAGGTGTAGATTATGTATTAAATCAAGCTGCTTGGGGTTCTGTTCCTAGAAGTATAGAAATGCCATTATATTATGAAAAAGTAAATATATCAGGGACCTTAAATATGCTAGAAGCAGCTAGACAAAATCATGTAAAGAAATTTGTTTATGCATCAAGTTCATCTGTATATGGAGATAGTGCTAATTTACCAAAAGTAGAAGGAGATGAGGGCAATTTATTATCTCCTTACGCTTTGACTAAAAGAGTAGACGAAGAATATGCTAAATTATACAAAAGATTATATAATTTAGATACATATGGATTAAGATATTTTAATGTTTTCGGAAAAAGACAAACTCCTGATGGGGCTTATGCGGCTGTAATTCCTAAGTTTATAAAACAATTGATAAATAACGAAAGACCTACGATAAATGGAGATGGAAAGCAATCAAGAGACTTTACATATATAGAAAATGTTATTGAAGCAAATTTAAGAGCTTGCTTAGCAGATAGTGAAGCAGCAGGACAAGCATTTAATATTGCATATGGTGGAAGAGAATATTTAATAGACATCTATAATGATTTATGTGAAGCTTTGAATAAAAACATAGAACCAATATATGGTCCTGATAGAGCAGGAGATATAAAACATTCAAATGCAAGTATAGAAAAAGCTAAAAAATATTTAGGCTATAATCCAGATTATAGCTTTGAAGAAGGTATAAAACTAGCAATTGATTGGTATGTGGAAAATTTAAAATAAGAGGAGAAAAAATATGGAAAGCAAGGTATCTGTAATTGTACCAATATATAATGTGGAAAAATACTTAAAGGAATGTGTAGATTCTATATTAAAGCAATCATATAAAAATATAGAAGTGTTGCTAATAGATGATTGTGGAACTGATAATAGTGGTGAGATAGCAAAGAAGTATGAGAAACAAGATAAAAGATGTATATATATAAGAAGGGAAAAAAATGGAGGTTTATCTGCTGCTAGAAATACTGGAATAAAAAATGCCACAGGAGAGTATTTAGCATTTATAGATAGTGATGATTGGGTAGATAAAGATTTTATTAGAAATATGCTAGAAGGTATAGTAAATGACGATGCTGAAATTGCAATTTGCGATTATTGGATGGTAGACGATAGAAAAAAAAATAAAGGAAATTCGTTAGCACAAATTGATAATAATTCAAGTCAAAAGGAAAAAATAGCATATATTCGAAATCATGCATGGACTAAAATGTTTAGAAAAGATTTTTGGGATAAATGTGGATTAATGTTTCCAGAAGATATAAAAAGAGGGGAAGATATGGGGATTACAATACCTTTACTTACTTTTGCCAAAAAAATTTCTATTATAAATGAACCATTATATTATTATAGACAAAGAAATAATTCTTTATCTAACCAAAAAGAAAACGAAAGAATTGATTTGAGTTTTTATGATAAAACATTTCAAAATATGATAAAAAATGCAAATAATGGATATAAAGAGGAAATCGAATATCATGCTATTATGGAAATGATATATGGAAAAACAATGCTTATGATAAAACACAATTATTCGGCAAAGGAAATAAGAGCGCATTTACAACAATTTGATATTGAATTTGAAAATTGGAGAAAAAATAAATACATAAGCAAAACAAATAAATTAAAAAAATTATTTATTAAATTGGCAGGTTTTAAATTAATTTTTCTTTTAAAGGAAATGGTGATTATAAATGAAACTCGAAAAAAATAACTGCAAAAATGTATTAAAATATATACCAATGATTTTAGTTGTTATTAGTATTGTTATAATAGCAATATTTTACGAAAATATTACACTTTCATATATTGCTGTTATAATGATATTTATAGCTAGTATCATTTTTTGCTTACAAAATATAAAAAAAAGAATACTTTTATTTTTATTTATGGGATGTTTTTTTATTTTCCTTATGGGAAGACAGGTTGTGGAGTTGATTGAAACAGGAAAGGTTGTATACATTTTTTCAAATGCAATATCCATGCATATAATAAGGACTTTGTATATTTCATTATTATCTATGTTGGTAGGATTTTATTTAGTAGAGAAATATGTAAAAGAATGTAAAGAAAATAAAAACATAAAAGTTTTAAATTATAATATAACAAAAGAAGAATTAAAAAGTAAATTACAAAAATATTCAAAAATTATTTTTTTTATTGGATGGGCAATAAATATTATATTAATACTTGAAAAAGCCATTTATATTAATGAACATTCATATTTAGAATATGTTAAATCATTTACTTCATATATACCATATGTAATACGTATAATCGCAAATACAAGAACTATTGCATTCTTTATTTTTATTGCAACTATGCCGAATAAAAAAGAATGTAAAATTCCAATTATACTATATTTACTAGAATCAATAATGGTATTATTTGTTGGTAATAGAGGAAATTGTATTATTAATATTTTAACAATAATTTTTTATATTGTATTTAGACAATTTATAAATAAAGATGAAAAGTGGGTAAAAAAATCATATATTATTGCTATATGTATAGCGATTCCTTTTATTTTTGCTGGATTAAGCTTACTTGTATACATAAGAGAAAATATTCAGCTTGAAAGTTTTAATCTTATTGGTCAGATTGAAAGATTTTTTAAAAGTATAGGAAATAGTGTCAACATTATTGGATATGAAAAATTGTATGAAAATGAAATACCCAAAACAGGCTTATATAGCTTAGGTAATATAATACAATATATAGTATATAATCCTATAACTAATATGATTTTTAATTTGAATTATCCAGTATATTATACACAAGAATATGCCATGAGTGGAGCTTCATTTATGCATACAATATCATATTTTATCGATTCAGAAGCATATTTAAATGGACATGGATATGGATCGTCATATATTGCTGAATTATATATTGATTTTAAATACTGGGGAGTTATAGTAGGAAATTTATTTTTAGGAGCTTATATGGCTATTTTTTATAAAATATATAAAAAAAGTTATATATTATCAGCTTGTTTATTGTTAAGTTATAATATTATGCTGTTTATTCCAAGAGCTGAGTTTGATTATATTATAACATATGTATTGAATTTTACTGCAATATTGGGAATGATAATAATAGTTGGAATGTCACTATTGGAAATTGTAGTACAAAAATATAAGGAGAAATTATTAGATGAATAAAAGTTCAAAGGGAATTGAATTTATAAAAAACTTAATAGGATTTTCGTCTGCTGCATGGATAAGTGCAATTATTAGTTTTATATCAACTCCAATTATTACAAGACTTTTTTTGCCAGAGGAAATAGGTAAGGTTAATTTATTTATAACATTTTTAAATTTTTTCCAAATATTATCAATATTGGGATTAGATCAAGCATATATGAGATTTTACAACGAAAAACAAGAAGGGTTGAATAAAAAAAATTTATTTTCATTTTGTTTGAAAATAAATTTTACAATGTCAATAATATATAGTATATTTGTACTGATTTTTAATAGTTATATTTCAAACAGTATTTCAGGAGAAAGCAATATAAAAGTTTCTATATTACTAATAATATCAATTATAGCAAGTACTATATTAAGAATGTGCAGTATTTATTCAAGAATGGAAAAAGATATTAAATTATATATTTTCCAATCTGTTTCAATAACTATTATAGAAAAAATATTAATTATATTTTCTGTAATATTAGGGGCTACATATTATAATGCAATTTTATTAATATCAATAGGATATCTAATGGTGTCTATAATAATGATTATTGTAAATAAAAAAAGCATATTTGTAACTACTAAGAATGTACCAAAAGAAACGGTAAAAATGATATTGAAATTTGCAATACCTTATTTACCAGTATTGTTGTTATCATGGTTAAATAATTCAATTCCTCAATTGGTTTTAAAACAAATTTTGGATTATTCAGCAGTTGGTATTTATTCTAATGCAGTAACCATAGCCAATATATTAACAATTTTACAAACTGGATTTACAACATATTGGAATCCATTTGCATACGAAAATTATCAAAATGATGGTGAAAAGTTAAAAAAAGTACATAAAATAATAACTTTTTTAATAATTATGTTAGCACTAGGAGTAGTTTTAGGACAAGACATAATATATTTATTATTAGGAAGCGAATATAGAGAAAGTAAAGCCTTTTTTGCATTTTTATTATTTACTCCTGTATGTAATACGATTGCAGACACAACAGGAATAGGAATAATGATTTCTAAAAAAAGTTATTTAAATATCATTACTTTTGTGTGCAATACAGTTACTAATATAGGGATTTGTTTACTGCTTATACCTATTGTGGGAACAGCAGGAGCTGCTATTGCTGCTGGAACGTCAGCTATTGTAATGCTTATTGTTAGGACTTTATTGGGAAATAAATATTATAAAATCACAGATAAATACAATTATATAATAATTTCAATCATTTCGGTATATATAGTAGCAATATGTAATTGGTATTTTGCAACAAATTGGATAAAATATGTAATTACTTTATTTATGATAATTATTAATTTAATTATATACAGAAAAGAAATTAAATACTTATATCAATATTTATTATCAATTATGAAAGGATATTTGTGGAAGGAAAAGAAAATATGAAAAAAATGTTATTTGTAATGCCAACCATTTCTTGTGGCGGAGCTGAAAAAGCACTAGTAGAACTATTAAAAAATATAAATTATTCAGAATATCAAGTAGATTTATTATTATTTAGAAAGGATGATATGCATTATTTAAATGAAATACCTTCTAAGGTAAATATTTTAGATCATGATATAAAATTTCAATATGCATTTTATCATGTAAAACATTTGATAAAACCAAAAATGTTTTTAAGAAATATTCCAGTTGTTATATTTAGATGTTGGCAAACAGCAATGCTAAAAATAAGAAAAATTTTAAGAATAAAAAGCTATTATTACAATTGGAAAACTTTAAAGTATATTGTCCCTAAAAATAAAAAAACATATGATATAGCTATTGGATATTTAGAAGGAAATAGTATATATTATGTTGTTGATAAAGTAGACGCACAAAAAAAATATGGATTTTTCCATACGAATTTTATTAAAGGTGGATTTAAAAAAAGTTATGAGGAAAAATATGTTAAAGAATTGGACAAATTATTTGCTGTTTCAAAGACTATGGAAGATGATTTGAAAAAAAATATGCCTGAAATGACTGAAAAAATAGATACAATTACAAATCTTATTAATGTAGAAGAATTATATCAAAAAGCTAAAGAAGAACATGAAATAAATAATAACTTTAAAGAATATAAAGGAAAAAAAATAATATCAATAGGAAATTTAAGATATGTAAAAGGGTATGATATTTCCATAAAAGTATGTAAAAAAATTAAAAAGGATGGTTATTCTTTTAAGTGGTATATTCTTGGTGAAGGTAAAGAACGAAAAAACCTAGAAAAGTTAATAAGAAAAAACCACATAGAAAATGAAATGATATTGATGGGATCAATAAAAAATCCATATATATATTTAAATAATTCTGATATATATGTTCAAACTTCAAGACATGAAGGACTTAGCACAACGGTTAGAGAAGCTAAGATTTTTTGTAAACCAATTGTAATTACAGATTGCCAAGGAATGAGTGATCAAATAAAAAATGGTAAAACAGGAACGATTACAAGTTATGAGGTAAATGATATTGCAAAGGCAATAGAGGAATTATTAGACAATAAAAATGAAACATATATAAATAATTTAAAAATAGAAAAGGAAAAACATTCAATAGGGAATCAAATGGAAGAATTCTACAAGAAAATTGGCTAATAAAGATGAGTAAATAGAATTAGAATATTAACATTCAATAGAATATTGAAAAAAATTAGAAATAAATGTATAATAAGTTAGAATATGAAAGATATCATGAAGGAGAAAAAAGAATAGGGAGGTAACTAACTTGGGAACAAAAGGTAAAAGAATGGCTGGAAATAATGAGAAACCAGAAAAAGTAAAAAAGGAAAGAACAGGTGGAACGAAAGAAGACCAAAAAAAGAAAATTGGAAAGGGAAAGAAGATTGCAATAATTATAATCTCAATATTACTAATATTTGCAATAATCTTTGGTACATTGGTATATATTGCATCTAGCACACTTGGAAAAGTGGGATTTGAAAAGTTAGACGAAAGTCAATTAGGATTAAATAATGATTTGTACCATGAAGTATCAAATAATGTAAGTAAAAAAGAATTTGACAGTATAAAAAATATTGCATTATTTGGAATTGATGGTGGTCGAAGTGATACAATAATGATTGCCTCTATAAATCAAACAGATCATACAATAAAGTTAATTAGTATGCCAAGAGATACTTATGTAAAGGTTGAAGGACACGGAAAAACCAAAATAAATCATGCTTATGCTTATGGGAAAGAAACATTAGCATTGAAAACAATAAACGAAAACTTTGGGTTAAATATTTCTGAATATGTAACTGTTAATTTTAAAGGTTTAATCAATATTATTAACAAAATTGGTGGAATTCAATTAGAAATTTCAAAAGCTGAAATGGATTATATCAATCAGTATGTTGGAGAATCATATGCTATGACAGGAAAGTCAACTAAAACCCTATCAAGCTACGGCAAAGTTACACTAACTGGCGAGCAAGCTCTAACTCATGCTAGAAACAGAACTGTTGGCAATGACTTCACTCGTGAGGAACGCCAAAGAGAAGTTATAACTGCTGTAATGGACAAGGTTTCTAAAATGGGAATTAGCAAAATCATGGGATTAAGTGACAGCATATTGTCAGAAGTAAAAACAAACTTAAATGTAACAGAATGCATAGGTATTCTAACTAATGCCTTAGGTAGTAGTTCTGAATATATGAGCAATATTACTTCAAAACAAATTCCATCTGAGGAAACTGGAAATGGTTCTGGTAAGGGACAAATGATTAGTGGAGTTTATTATTTTGTATGTGATTTAGATGAGGCTAGTAAATCATTAAAAAATACAATATATCGGAAATAATTAAAGGGGAAATATAAATGTTAAAAAATATGTTAAGACATTTGAATACAATAAACAAGCATAGATGGTTAGTATTTGTACTTTCTATAAGAGCTGGTGTGCCTTGGAGAGGACTTACACATGATTTATCTAAATATTCACCAACTGAGTTTTGGGAAGGTGTAAAATATTTTCAAGGTTACAGAAGCCCAATATTAGCTTGTTTGGAGGATAATGGGTATTCAGAAGCTCGTGTACATCATTTGGGTAGAAATAAGCATCATCCACAATATTGGTATGACGAGTTTTCACCTATAAAGGAGCCTGTTATTCCATACAAATATGTTGCAGAAATGATTTGCGACCAAATATCTGCATCTAAAACATATCATGGCAAGAATTGGACACCTTCTTGTATAATTGAGTATTGGGATAGGGTAGAAGAAAGAGTGCATTTAAACCCTAAAATAAAGAATATGTTAACAGAGATTTACCAAAGAATAGAGAAAGAGCGGAGTTAACAAGGTAGTTACAAGAAAAAATTTAAAAGAAGCATATTACAGACATATAAGTGAGGATATAGAAAATGAATCTAAATAAATGTGATTTATGTCCACATAATTGCAAAGTTAATAGAAGCATTGGTATTGGAAGATGCAAAGCCACAGATAAAGCAAAAGTTGCTTTATCTTCTTTGCATTTTTTTGAGGAGCCTTGTATAAGTGGAGAAAGTGGCTCTGGAACAGTATTTTTTTCTAATTGCAATATGGGATGTGTTTTTTGTCAAAATTATAAAATAAGTAGCAAGGGATTTGGAGTAGAGGTTGAAGTAGAGAAACTAACCGAAATATTCTTGAATTTACAGGCTCAAAAAGCAAATAATATAAATCTTGTAACACCTACTATATATGCTAAACAGATAAAGGATGCCATAATTTTAGCAAAACAAAAAGGCTTGAAATTGCCTATTATATATAATTCTAGTGGATATGAAAGTGTCGAAACATTAAAAGAATTAGAGGGATATATTGATGTATATTTACCAGACTTTAAATATGCTAGCAATGAGCTAGGAGAAAAATATTCAAGAGTAAAGAATTACTATGGCTATTGCTTGCCTGCAATAAAAGAAATGTACAGACAAGTTGGTGCACCTAAGTTAGATGAAAATGGATTAATAAAAAAAGGTTTAATAATAAGACATTTAATTTTACCAAATAATATAGAAAACACTAAGCAAGTGCTAAAAATAATAACTGAAAATTTTCCACCGCAAGTCTATATAAGCTTAATGGCACAATATTTCCCAGCCGGAATGGCAAAAGAACATCCAGAATTAAATCGCAAAATATCCCAAGAGGAATATGACCAAATTGAACAATATGTAGAAGAATTAGAAATTCAAAATCGGATATATGCAAGATTTAGGTGAACACGAAGAAGAATATGTACCAGAATTTGATTTGAGGGGGATTTAAAAATATGAAAATCTAAAAAATGTATTGAAATTATTTATTATATATGATAAATAATTATAAGAAAAAAGCATAGGAGGAGTTTTATGAAAGTTGTAATATTAGCTGGTGGATTTGGAACCAGAATTTCGGAAGAATCACATTTAAAACCTAAGCCAATGATAGAAATTGGAGAACAGCCAATTCTTTGGCATATTATGAAAGAATATTCTCATTATGGATTTAATAATTTTATAATTTGTCTTGGATATAAAGCATATAAAATCAAAGAATATTTTGCCGATTATTTTTTATACACCTCAGATGTTACATTTGATTTAGCAAAAAATGAAATGATTGTACATAAAAATTGTTCTGAAAATTGGAAGGTTACACTAGTAAATACTGGATTAAATACTATGACAGGTGGAAGAATTAAAAGAATTCAAGAATATATTGGAAACGAGCCTTTTATGCTTACCTACGGAGATGGAGTTAGTGATATAAATATTAAAGAGTTGGTAGAATTTCATAAAAAACACGGAAAAATAGCAACAATAACAGCTGTAAATGTAGGACAAAGATTCGGTGTTTTGGAAATTAATGAAAAAAATATTATAAATAGTTTTAGAGAGAAAAAAGCTGATGATTGTAATTTAGTTAATGGTGGATATATGGTTTTAAATCCAGAAGTGTTTAATTATATTAAACAGGGAGATGAAACTGTTTTTGAAAAAGAACCATTAGAAAATTTAGCTAAGGATGGAGAACTTGTTGCATATAGACATAATGGATTTTGGCAATGTATGGATACTCAAAGAGATAAAATGCAACTAGAAGAACTATGGAAAAATGGAATGGCAAAATGGAAGGTATGGGAAGATTAATGGAAAATTTGAAGAGAAATGTTTATTTTTTTGTAAAGAAACCAGAATATATAATTCCTTTAATATTAGTTATTATATTAAGTTTTGGGTTTGTAGTAACGCACTATAGTGTAAACGTTGATACATTATCAGATGCTAGATATTATAAAGATGGAGAATTATTAGCACAAAATAGATATGGTGGGGTGTTGATTGATAAAATTTTTGGAGTGATGGAATATAATCCTTTTTTTGTTGATGGACTAGCAGTGATTTTCCTTGCAATGGCTGCAATTACCTTTTGTATATTATTTAAAAGAATAAGTCAAGATAAAATAAATACTGTAACATATACAATATTTTCTTGTTTATTTGTTTCATCCCCATTAATAAATGAGATTTTTGCATATACCCCAATGAGCTTAGGAGTTTGCTTTTCTTTTTTTGTAAATGCTGTAATTTTTAATTTACTATATTCATATAAAATTATGGAAAAAAAGAAATATTTAATTTTTTCGACCATAATGTTATGTATAATATCAGCAATATATGAATCTAGTGTAACGGTTTATTTATCTGGAATTATAATGATTGAAATATTAGATTATATATATGGAAAACACCAAAATGCAAAAGATATAATAAAAAATTTGCTAATTATGTTAATTCCTTTATTAATCTCTATGATAATAAATGCGATTATATCTAAATTAATATTAATAATATTCAATTTAGAACCAAGTGTTAAAGCCGATAAAAAAATTTATTATATTAGAATAGGTGTTGGAGAAGCAATAAAAAATTTATTAAAAACAACTTTTTATTATTTCGGAATAAATGGATTATTATATTTACCAATAACAGTAATGCAAATATCTAGTGTTATAATGTTGATTTTAGGGATTATTTATGGTAAGAAAAATAAAAATTTTATGATATTTTTGCTTTTCTTTGGAGAAATAATTTCAATTTTTGCATTATCTATAATAGAAGGAATAGCTGCTAATTATAGAACTTGTCAAGTGTTTCAGTTATTTAGTGCATTTGCGTTTATGATGTTAATACAATATTTTATAAATGCAGATAAAAATAAAATTGTAAAGAATATATTTATATTTTTGGCTTTTCTTATAATTTTTTATCAAGCAAAAGAAACCAATAAAAACTTTTATTATAATTATGTTAGATATGAACAAGAAAAAACATATTTAATAGAGAATGCAGAAAGATTAGAAGATGAATATGATATAAAAAATAAACCTGTTATATTTATAGCTAATAAGATTGATCTTTCTAAATATTCAATAGAAAATTTATGCGTTTCAACAGATAAATTAAATGTGAAAGTGGCAAATTTCATTGTAAAAATATTTGAACCAGAAAATTATGCATATGATAACCAAAAATATAGCTATATTGATAAGCCTAGTCAATCAAATATGTATCCATACTTATATTGGGCTGATGATGCATTTGGGGAACCAAATACGGAAATTTATAAATGGTTAACAGTTTTGGGATATGATAAATTTATACAACCAACAATGGAGCAATATTATGATGCAAAAAGTCAAATACAAAAATTAGGAGATATAGATCAGAAAATTGTTGAGTTAGAAAATTATTTAGTTGTATTAGTAAATAGGAGATTTTAGATATGAATATAAACTTTTATAAAAACAAAAAAATCCTAATAACAGGTCATACCGGTTTTAAAGGGACGTGGTTAACTAAAATATTATTAATGTTAGGAGCTGATGTAACAGGATATTCGCTAGAAGCTCCTACAACGCCAAGTCTATATGAAACAATTGAAGTGGGAAAAAATATGAATTCGGTAGTTGGAGATATTAGAGATTTACAAAAACTAAAAAAGGTGTTTAATGAAATTCAACCAGAGATAGTTTTTCATTTAGCAGCTCAGCCGATAGTAAGAAAATCTTATGAAGAACCAGAATATACCTATTCAACTAATGTTATGGGAACTGTAAATGTATTAGAATGTATACGAGAGTGCGATAGTGTAAAATCATTTGTAAATGTAACAACAGATAAGGTTTATAAAAACCACGAATGGGAATGGGGATATAGAGAGAATGAAGAATTGAACGGATATGATCCATATTCAAACAGTAAATCTTGTTCTGAATTGATAACTCATACATACAAAAGAAGTTTTTTTAAAGGCAGAAAAATTGGAATATCAACTGCAAGAGCTGGAAATGTGATTGGTGGAGGAGATTATGCCCCAGATAGAATAATACCAGATTGTGTGAGAGCTGCGATTAACAAAGAAACAATAATTATTAGAAATCCAAATTCTGTACGACCATATCAACATGTATTAGAGCCGTTATTTGCATATTTGCTTATTGCAGAAAAACAATATATAGATAATAAATATGCAGACTCATATAATGTGGGACCAAATGAAGAGAATTGTATAACAACAGGTGAAATTGTAAAAATATTTGTGAATAAATGGGGACAAGGTTTACAATGGGAATGCAATAATGTAGAAGGACCACACGAAGCTAATTTTTTAAAACTGGATTGTTCAAAAATAAAAAATAAGTTAGGCTGGTTTCCTAAATGGAGTGTAGAAAAGGCAGTAGAAGCAACTGTTGAATTTTCAAAAATTAATTTAGAGAAAACACAAATTTTGCAAGAGATGGAAAAACAAATAAATGAATATATTAATAGCAAATAATGAAATTTTAATATTTGCAAAAGTATAAAAACAAATGGGGGAGGCAAATATATGTTTGAAAATGTGGATGAAAAAAAAGACAGAGAGAAAATTCTAGAAGAAGTAAAACAATATTATGAAAAGTATCATAATATTTCCAAAAAATTTAAAGAAGGAGATAAAATAAGTTATGCTTCAAGAGTATATAATAGTGAAGAAATGATGAATTTAGTAGATAGTGCATTGGAATTTTGGCTAACATCGGGAAGATATACTAAAAAATTTGAAGAAGAGTTTGCTAAATATTTAGGTGTAAGATATTGCAGTTTAGTAAATTCGGGTTCATCTGCTAATTTACTTGCATTTATGGCTCTAACTTCACCAGTATTGGAAGAAAAAAGAATAAAAAGAGGAGATGAAATAATAACTGTTGCTGCGGGATTTCCAACAACAGTTGCACCAATTATACAATATGGAGCAATTCCGGTATTTGTTGATGTTACCATTCCACAATACAATATAGATGTAAGTATGATGGAAAAAGCTTTGTCTGATAAGACAAAAGCGGTAATGATAGCACATACATTAGGAAATCCATTTGATTTATCCAAAATAAAAGAATTTTGTGATAAAAATAACTTATGGCTAATAGAAGACAATTGTGATGCTTTGGGTTCTAAATATACAATAAACGGAGAAGAAAAATTTACAGGAACGATTGGAGATATCGGAACATCAAGTTTTTATCCACCACATCATATTACTATGGGAGAAGGTGGGGCAGTATATACCAATAATGCTATATTAAATAAAATTATAAGGTCTTTTAGAGATTGGGGAAGAGATTGTTCTTGCCCGTCTGGAATGGATAATTTATGTGGACATAGATTTGATAAACAATATGGTGAATTACCAGTTGGATATGACCATAAATATGTATATTCACATTTTGGATATAATTTAAAGGCTACGGATATGCAGGCCGCAGTAGGTGTAGCACAATTGAAGAAGTTCCCTGAATTTGTAGAAAAAAGGAAATATAATTTTAATAAATTAAAAGAAGCTTTAAAAGATACTAGCGATAAACTAATATTACCAGAAGCTTGTAAAAATTCAGAGCCTTGTTGGTTTGGATTTGTAATAACCTGTAAACCTAATGTTGATAGAAATAAGGTTGTAAAATATCTAGAAGAAAAAGGAATTCAAACAAGAAATTTATTTGCTGGAAATTTGATAAAACATCCTTGTTTTGACGAAATGAGGAAAGAACAAAAAGGATACAGAGTAGTTGGAGAATTAACAAATACAGACATAATAATGAATAAAACATTTTGGGTAGGAGTTTACCCAGGAATGACAGAAGAAAAATTGGAATATATAGCCAAAGCTATAAAAGAAGCTATTTATAATTAGAAGGTGTGAAAAATGAAAAGAAAAATTACTGATTCAGAAGAACTTGCTTGGAAAATTAGAAGAGATGCAATAGAAATGACTCACTTATCAAATGGTTCACATATTGCCGCTATATTATCAGTGGCAGATATTATAGCTGTTCTCTATGCTAAAATAATGAATTATAATCCAGAAAATCCTAAGTTAGATACAAGAGATCGAATAATTTTAAGCAAAGGACACGCTGGTGCAGCAATATATTCGGCATTAGCAGAAGAAGGATTTTTTGATACTGAAATTTTAAAAACACATTATGCTAATGGAAGTATTTTATCAGGTCACGTGTCTCATAAAAAGGTACCAGGAGTAGAATTTTCAACAGGTTCATTACGGGCACGGTATATCTGTTGCTGCTGGAATGGCATTGGCAGCTAAAATGGATGAAAAAAAGCACAAAATATATGTTATTTTGGGTGATGGAGAATGTGATGAGGGAACTACTTGGGAATGTGCCTTATTTGCAAAACAATATAAGCTAGACAATTTAATTGTTATAATAGATCATAATAAAATGCAAGCAATGGGATTTTGTGAAAATACAATGAATTTGGAACCTTTTGCCGAAAAGTGGAAGGCATTTGGGTGGAATGTAAAAGAAGTTGATGGAAACAATTGCAAGGAACTTGAAAAAGTTTTAAATGAAACAAAAGAAGAAAATAAGCCAACAGTAATTATTGCAAATACAATAAAAGGAAAAGGAATATCTTTTATGGAAAACAATATTGTTTGGCATTATAGAGCCCCACAAGGAGAAGACTATGAAAATGCTATAAAGGAATTAGAGGAGGCCAGAAAATGAGAAATACATTTGTAAAAACATTAGTAGATATTGCTGAAAATGATGATCAAATTTGTCTTATTACGGGAGATTTAGGATTTGGAGTATTAACACCGTTTATGGAAAAATATCCTCAAAGATTTATAAATGCTGGAATTGCAGAGCAAAATATGACTGGAGTAGCTGCCGGAATGGCAAAAGAAGGAAAAAAAGTAGTAACATATTCAATAGGAAATTTTCCAACAATGAGATGCTTAGAACAAATAAGAAATGATTGTGCATATCACAAGGCAAATGTAAAAATTGTTTCTGTAGGAGGAGGATTTGTATATGGTGCTCACGGAATGAGTCATCACGCAACTGAGGATATTGCAATAATGAGAGCTTTGCCAGATGTTAAAGTATTTGCCCCAGGGGATTTATTAGAAGCAAAAGAAGTAACTAAGGCAATGCTAAAAACTGATGGAACTTGTTATTTAAGATTAGGTAAAGGAGGAGAACAGCAAATACACCATAATTTACAAAATTTCGAAATAGGAAAAGCTATAAAAATTTCGGAAGGAAATAATATTGCTATTTTCTCAACAGGAGCAATATTAGATGAAGCGGTACAAACTAGAAAAAATTTGGAAAAGTTAGGAATTAGTGTAGCTCAATATAGTTTCCCAACGATAAAACCAATAGATAGAAAAGCTATAAGAAATGTTGCTAAAAATGTAAAAATAATAGTAACAATAGAAGAACATAATATAATTGGAGGATTAGGTAGTGCAGTAGCAGAAGTAATGGCCGAAGAAGAAAGAGTGGCTAAATTAGTAAGAATAGGATTAAATGACGAATATACCACCATTGTAGGAAATCATAATTATTTAAGAGAACAATATGGAATGTCTGCTAATCGTATAACGGAAAGAATTTTGAAAATAATAAAATAGGAGAAGAAAGTGTATGAAAAAAGCCATAATAACAGGTGCAACTGGCATGATTGGGATTAACCTAATAAAATATTTGATAAATAATGACGTTGAAGTAACAGCAATAATAAGACCAAATTCTGAGCGAAAATGGATTTTAAATAATTTTCAGAAATTGAGAATAATAGAATGCGATCTAGAAAATATAGAAAATGCTAATGTTTTATCTGAGGAATGTGATGTGATGTATCATTTGGCTTGGAGTGGAACTACGGGAGATGCTAGAAATAATGTAGAATTACAATTAAAAAATATACAATATACATTAAATACTATAAAATTAGCCAAAATGATAAAGTGTAAAAAAATAATAGGTGCCGGTTCACAAGCTGAATATGGAAACGTTGAAGGTAAGTTAACTGAATTGACAAGTGTAAATCCACAAACTGCATATGGAATCGCAAAATTATGTGCAGGTAAAATGGGAAAAATATTGGCAGAAAATTTAGGAATAGAATTTATCTGGACTAGGATTTTAAGCATATATGGAGAGTATGATGGAAAAAACACAATGGTGATGTCTAGCATAATAAAGATGTTAAATGGTGAAAGTCCTAAATATACAAAAGCTGAACAAATGTGGGATTATTTATATGTTGGAGATGTGGCTAAAGCAATGTATCTTTTAGGTGAAAAAGGAAAAAATGGAGAGATATATTGCATCGGAAGCGGAAAGGCTCAACCACTTAATAAATATATAAAAGAAATTAAAAAACAAATTTTGCCAAATTTAGATATAAAATTTGGAGAAATTCCATATGGTAAAAATCAGGTAATGTATTTATGTGCTGATATTTCTAAACTAAATAAAGATACAGGATTTAAACCAGAGGTTTCATTTAATGAAGGAATAAAAAATACAATACAATGGTATAAGGAGACCAAAAATGAAAAAAATAAGCATAGTAATACCAGCATTTAATGAAGAAGAGAATATTGCAAATATAAGTGATGCAATAGTAAATGAATTAGAAAATTTGAATAGTTATGATTATGAAATAATTATTATAGATAACTATTCAACAGATAATACTAGAAAAATAATAGAAAAAAAGTGTAGTGAAAACAAAAAAATAAAGGCTATTTTTAACTGCAAAAATTTTGGACAATTTAACTCTCCATATTATGCTTTATTGCAATCAACCGGTGATTGTACAATGCTAATATGTGCAGATTTTCAAGATCCGGTGGAATTAATTCCGAAATTTATAGAAGAATGGGAAAATGGTTATAAAATAGTTATTGGAGTAAAAGAATCCAGTAAAGAAAGTAGAATGATGTATTTTTTACGTTCTTGTTATTATAAAATAATTAAAAAGTTTTCAGATATAGAGCAAATTGAACATTTTACTGGTTTTGGATTATATGATAAGGATTTTATAAATATATTGAGAAACTTGAATGATACAACTCCTTATTTAAGAGGAATTGTAGCAGAATTAGGGTTTCAAAGGAAAGAGATAAAATATAAGCAACCGAAAAGAATTGCAGGAAAGACACATAATAATTTTTATACTTTATATGATGCGGCTATGCTAGGATTTACCTCATACACTAAAATTGGGTTACGATTGGCAACTTTTATGCGGAATGTTTGTTGGTGGAGTGAGCGTAATAATAGGAATAATTTACTTGATACTAAAAATATTATATTGGGATAGATTTGCGGCTGGAATGGCACCAATATTAATTGGAATGTTTTTCTTGGGAGCTTTGCAGTTATTTTTTATCGGTTTTATGGGAGAATACATATTGTCTATAAATCACAGATTAATGAAAAGACCGTTGGTCATAGAGGAAAGAAGAATCAATTTTAAGTGATTAATTACTTAAAAATATGGTATTAAACTAATTACATAATGAAAAAGAAATACGGATTAATGCAGTTAACATAAAACTATGTAGTCTTTCACATCATTGACACATATACAAGAAAAATAATAAATATATAAAAAAGTATTGAAATATTAATTAAAAATGTGAATTATAGTAAAATGTGGGGTCTAAATATAGGCTCCACATTTTTGCAAAGGAGAGAATTAACAAAACCAGTATATAATTTCGTTTTTGGAAATGTTTTGGGAAAAACTGCCGTATTTTTAATACAAAATATTTTTCCAACGGTAAAAAAATACATAGAAGAAAAGTATGTGAATTCAAACAGCGATGGAGAAATTCCTAAAATAGTCAAAGATGAAATTATAAAGACTTCATTAAGAGTAGTAAAATTGGCAGAAGAAGGGATTAATATTCCGTTTAGCAACATCATTGAAATGAAAAAAGTTTTATTAAAACAAAGTTAAGTATTGATGCTTTTGGGGATATATAGCAAAATAGTAAATATAACAAGCTATTTATTAGAATAAAAGTATCATCTTGCAAGTTAACATAAACTATGCATTGACAAACATACTACTTTGTTATATAATTTTCTTGCAGTTTTTTATTTTGACTCTAAAAAATTAAGGAGGGTTTATAATGGAAAAGTTACAAGCTATGATCGAGCAATATAACAGAGTCTTTGATGAAATGGGCAATGTTAAGGCTTGCGGTCGTGAGGAATGTAAAAATTTGATAAATATGTGTAAGATGGAAGAACCTCTTACTGATTTTGGAAATCCAATAACTGGAATGATGAATGTTGAAAATATTAAGAAATTTCGGAAAAAGAATTTTTTAAGAGTCTAAAAAAAGGCGGAGCTTTTCCGCCTTTTTTGAAATATTGTAAAATATAATAGAAAGGTAGAAATATATGAATTTAGATAAGGAAAATACAAAGAAAATTATATTAATAGTAGCAATTGGAATTATTATTTATTTAGGCCTTCAAAATTTAAGCAATATACTTGGAAGTTTTCAAGGACTACTTAAAATTTTAAATCCATTTATTTTAGGGGCTTGTATGGCTTTTGTACTTAATGTTGTTGTTAATTTAATAGAAACTAAATGGATTAAAAACAAAAAGAAAAACAAAATAATAAGAAGAATAAAAAGACCACTTTCAATTTTTCTAGCAATGTTAATATTGTTTGCAGTAATATTTTTTGTAATATTTCTAGTAATACCAGGGTTAATAGACACAATAGATTCTATAAAAACATACATACCAGGTATTGCTACTAATGTGCAAAATTGGCTATATGATATGACAAATCAATATCCGCAAATAAATGATACAATTAAAAATATAAATATCGACTGGAATAATTTGGACGACGAAACAATGAAATTGCTACAAAGTTGGGCTGGAACGATATTAAGTTCCTCTATAAATATTTTAGCAGCTATATTTTCAGGTGTTGCTAATTTGGTAATTGGACTAATTTTTGCTGTATACATATTATTACAAAAAGAGAAGTTGGGAATGCAATTTAGAAAAATAATGCAGGCATATATGAAACCAGAACTAATGGAAAAAACATTAAAAATATTTAAAGTAACCAATTCTGCATTTACAAAATTTATAACAGGACAAGTAACAGAGGCTTGTATTTTAGGATTTTTATGTTTCTTAGGTATGGTTGTATTAGGAATGCCATATGCACTTACTATTGCTGTGCTAATAGGATTTACTGCTTTAATACCAATTTTTGGAGCTTTTATAGGAGCTGGAATAGGAGCTTTGCTAATTGCGGTTCAAAGTCCAATGTTGGCACTTGGGTTTATAGTGTTTATAATTATTTTACAACAAATAGAAGGAAACATTATCTATCCAAAGGTTGTGGGTAATTCAGTAGGATTGCCAGGAATTTGGGTAATGGTAGCAGTAACAGTTGGTGGTTCACTATGGGGAATTACAGGAATTGCGGTGAGTGTGCCAATTGCTTCAATTTTATATGCTCTTTTAAGAGAAGATGTTAATAATAGAATATTAGAACAATAATAAAAAATAGTATAGAATACCATATAAGTAAAATGTATCACATATAAAAAGCAAGAATATATTATAATTTTAGCATATTCTTGCTTTTTTATATGTATAATAATATACAGCTAAATTCTAAGTTTTTTTGTAAAAATAGTTGATTATTTTAGCATTTTAGGATAAAATTAGAAAAGATTTATGAAAGATTATTTTAGGAGGAAGAAATTGATAACATTAGATGATGTAAAAAATAATTTTGAAGTTAAACAACTTGTTGAAGGAGCACAGCAACAGCTTGATGCTTTGGGATATACAGAACATTCTGTAAGACATATTTCAATAGTGTCTAAAAGGGCAGGAGATATTTTGCAAACATTAGGGTATGACGAAAAGAAGGTTGAACTGGCAAGAATTGCTGGCTATTTACACGATATAGGGAATTGTATAAACAGAGTAGATCATGCTCATTCAGGAGCAATTTTAGCTTACAATATATTAAAAGAAATGGGAATGCCTGTTGAAGATTGTGTACAGATTTTAATGGCGATTGGAAATCACGACGAAAATACAGGGAATTCTGTAAGCGAAATATCAGCTGCATTAATACTTGCTGATAAATCTGATGTGCATAGAAGTCGAGTAAGAAACCAAAACTTAGCAAGCTTTGACATTCACGATAAAGTAAATTATGCTGTTACAAAATCAGATTTAATTATAAGTAGTGAAAACAGAAAAGTAACACTTGATTTAACAATAGACACATCAATTTGCCCAATGCTTGATTATTTCGAAATTTTTATGGAAAGAACAATGATGAGCAAATATGCTGCTAAATTCTTAAATATATGGTTTGAGTTAATAATAAATGATACTAAATTATTGTAATTAAAAGTATAACTAGGAGGAATTAAAGTGAAAAAAAACAATGGATTAAAATTAACAATATTAGTGATTTGCATAATTTTAATATCACTAATATCTTTTGTAGGAATTTACAAACTACAAGGTGGTAATATAAAAAACATTATGCCAGAATATACCACTTCAAAAGAATTAAATGGAACAAGATTGATAACTTTTAAAGTAGACACATCAAATAAAGAAGATAGCAAAACAACAGCAACAACAGATGGTTCAGAGGACGAAAATACAGAAAAAACACCTGTAAATAGTCAAGAGGTTTTAACAGAAGAAAATTACGAATTAGCCAAAAACATAATGAAAAAAAGACTAGACCAATTTAATATAATAAACTATGATTTAAGAGTAGATAAAACAACAGGAACAATAGCACTAGAAGTTGGCGAAGATGGTCAAATAGACGATATTCTTGCATATTTATTATCACAAGGTAACTTTACAATAACAGACACAGATTCAGGAGAAGTTTTATTAGATAATTCAAAAATAAAAGAAACAAAAACAATGTACTATAATGGTACATCTGGAACAAATGTATATTTAGACATCATATTTAATGATGAAGGAAAAACAAAATTAGAAGAAATTTCTAAAACATATGTAGAAACAAAAGACGATGAAGGAAATTCTACAAAGAAAACAATTACAATAAAATTAGACGACGAAACAATAACAACAACATATTTTGGACAAACTATGTCAAATGGTGAATTACCATTAACAGTAGGATCTGCTTCAAATGATTCAAACACAATAAAGAATTATTTAGTCCAAGCTGGCGAACTTGCAATAGTTCTAAACAATGGAATAAATCCAATTGCATACACAATAGGAACAAACGAATATGTTGCACCAATTATAACACCAGATACATTAAACAAAATAATAATATCAGCACTTGTTGTTTTAGCTGTTATGATTGTATATTTAGTAATTAGATATAAAACATTAGGAATAATATCAGCACTTTCTATGGTGGGCTATATAGCACTTTACTTAATTACAGTAAGATTTACAGACACAATAATTTCATTAGAGGCAATAGCTGCAATTGCAATTAGCATTTTACTTGAATTTGTATTTGTACAAGCAATAGCAAAGGCAATTAAGAAAGACTCTGCAAATGCTACAAAAACAATAAATAAAGAATTGATAAAAAATATATCAGTACAAGCTCCTCTATATATAATGGCAATAGTATTTGTATTTGTAGAATGGGAAACAATTAAAAGCTTTGGACTAGCATTGTTCTGGGGACTAATAGTTTCACTTGTTTACAACTTAATAATAACAAAATACACCTTTATACAAAAAGCCAATATGATGGAAGCAAAGAAATAGGAGGAGAGATAAATGAAAAAGAAAATATTATATGGAATAATGGCAGTTGTAATTTTAATAGGAATTATAATGTTCTTTGTACATGGATTTAATATAGGAAATGTATATGGAGATTACACTAAATTAGGATTTTATAATGAAAACGGAGTAAACCAAGAAGAATTATCAGAACTTGTAAAAGAATGCTTCCCAGACAAAGAGGCTGTTTATCAAGATGTAGAATACTTTGGAGAAATGGTATTGATAACACTTCCAACAGTAAGTGATGATGAAATAAACAATTTTGTATCAAAAGTAAATGAGAAATATTCATTAGAATACACCAAAGACGATTTAGATGTTATTACTATGCCAAGTGCAAACTTTAATGAAATAATAAAACCATATGTATTGCCAGTTGCATTATCAATTGCAATATCATTAGTATATATAGGTATTAGATACCATTCACTTGGAATAATAAAACAAGTATGTAAAACAATACTAGCAATATTAGTAGTAGAAGTCTTAATCCTAAGCATCTACCTAATATTCAACCTACCAATAGACCTAAGCATAGTACCAACAACCCTAATCGGACTAGGAATAGCATTACTATACACAACCAGCACAAACAACGAATTGCTAGAACAAAAGAAAGCAAAAGAAGAGGAAGAAGAAGAAAATAAATAAACACAAAAATAACCTTAATATTTTATATTAAGGCTATTTTTAGTGTAAGAAGAAAAAGGGGAAAACATGTCTAATATAAAGAAAAAGTTTATTATAATGACTATAATAGTAGTATGTTTAATTATAGGAATTACATATTGGATATATGAGAATAGTGGAAGCACCCTAGTTTATGAAAGAAAATTAGACAATAATATGTCTGCAACTAAAAAGGCTGTTATAGTTAAGGTATTACCTAATGCTTTGTGGGTTATGGAACCTGAAAATTATGACGATTTAATAGAAGTTACATATTCTGAGGAAAATAATTCAAAATTTAAACAAGGACAGGAAATTCTAATATATTATAATAAAGAAGGGCAATTGGATAAAAGCTTGAAAATTTTGATTATGAATGTTGGAAAAATAGAGAGTTTAAAAGAAAAAAGTGAAGTGGAAATACCTAAGAATATGATAATTGCTTGTTATAATTCAAAAGATAATATAGAAGTATATGATATGGCCATAACTAATAAAAAACTAGAATATAAAATTAAGGACACCAATGATTATAAATATGAGATTTCCGAAAGTTATGAAATATATAAAATAGAGACCAAAGAACAGAATGAAAATAAAGAACAGATTTCTTATAATAACAAAATACAAAAAACAAAAGAAAAAGAAAATATAACAAGCTATAATTATGATTTGGGAATGCTAGAAGAACGGAAAATATCAATTTATAACTTATGATAAAACCTTAGAAAAATGGCAACATCAGCTATCTGGATTTAAAATAATAATTGACTTTTCTGTTGATAAAGAAGGAAACGTAACTGATTTTAAGTTAAAGTATTAAGAAGAGAACTTAGTAATAGAGGGAGATTTTATATGAGAAGAAATCTGGTAATAATTATTATATTAGTAGTATGTTTAATTATAGGAATTACATGGATGTGGACTAAAAAAGCGGAAGAAAAAATAGAGAGTAGTAAATCATTTGAAATACATTTTACGGTTGATAATTCTTTAAAGGAAAATAAGATTATAAGCAAGGATGAAATGGATTTATATGATTATGATATATATGAATATGGCGGAAATGCTAATATAACAATTGAGGGAATTACATACTCATTGCAAGAAGCTATAAAAAATGAGAAAATAACTGTGTCTGAAATCTTAAACCAAGCTAAAAAGGATGAAGAAGAAGAGAAAATACAAGTCGAACAATATTTAGATGGAGGTTCAATAATATATAAGTATTCTACATATAATATAATAAAATGTAATACTCTAAACGGAAATCAAGATTTATATATATGTTCGCCGGGAACAGATTTAGCAGATATTAAACAATAAATAAATTAACATAAAAAAAGAATCTTAATATTATATATTAGGGTTCTTTTTTATGGGGTGTGGTTTGGATATGAAAATTTTGAGTAGAATTAGGAGAATAATTTGTTTTAGAACATCGGGAAATGAGATATCATATAGTGAGGCTATGAAGATACGAAAGGAATGCGAAAATTCAGTTTTGCTGGATGTTAGAAGTAGGCAGGAGTATGACGAGGGGCATTTGCCTGGAGCTATTTGTATTCCTGTGTATGAGCTGGCTAGCAATGTCACGAAAATAATAACAGATAGGGATGCTGTAATTATTTGTTATTGTCAATGCGGAAGTAGGAGCAGGAAAGCTAGCAAAATTTTGGACGATTTGTGTTATTCAAATGTGTATATAATAAAAGGTGGACTAAATGGCTAATTATTCTTTTTTAAAATATCATTTGCCTTGTAAAAATTGCAAATATTGCAGTCAAGGCAAATGATTATTCTTTTGCCAAAAATCGCGCACAAAGTATCCAAAAATTCGGTTCCTTTTCCGTTGTTTAACAGATGAATATGAATTTTTTTAGGCAAAATATTAAGCAAAGTGTTTAGACAATAATCATTTGAAGAAAATGTAATATCAGAAAGATATTTTGCATTTGCAATTGATTTATCTATATGAATTATATTCTTTTTTTCATCTAATAATAATGAATCATCAGCAAAGTAAATTAAATGAACTTCTTTTACCATAGAAGGAGTAGTATTTACATATGACTGTAATAATTCTATAAATTCATTATATTCCTTTTTTATAGTAAAATTATTAACAGATTCAGAGATAATGTCAGTTAAAATCATAGAATATTCACGTAGTCTAAAATTAACAAAACCGTCTAAAATCATAGCTTTGTTGCTTTTTACATAATTATAGCAAATATGGTATAAAGTATTTAATCTTGAACTACGTAGCATATCACTTTCAGAAATTAATTCTTTGGCAATATCAAAAATATCACTTTTTTCACCATCACTAAAATAAAAGTAATCGTAATTAATAAGATTATTTAAAATTTTATCTTCATAAAATTTTAAAATAGTATGTTGAATAAGGCTGGAAACATAAGAATAGAAGCAAGTTTCGTCTTTTCCAACATAATGAATAATAACATTATTATAAATTTTAAATTTATTTCTAGATAAATAAAAATTATTAGGAGTATCGCACTTAAAATTTGCAAGTAGATAATCTAAAATATTCTTATTATTGGTTTTAATACAAAAAGACTTAATCATAATAACTCCTTCCGAAAATATACAATCATATTATCTACCAAAATAAACTAAGATATACATATTATATTATTCAACTATGCCCTAAAACGCAATATGTCCGAATGAAAGTTGAAATTACTTATCCTTGGAGCTATGTGGGAAAAAATGTTTACATAATTGAAAAAACAGAAAAAAAGATGAATTGGGACGGAGGAAAAAAAGCATTTTCGAAAAAATGTTTTTTTCTTCCGTCCCAATTCATCTTTTTCTAGTAATAAATCATATAATCAATATCCGGAAAAATTTTGTCTTTTTCTTCAATCATTTTTAAGAAATCTTTATCAATTTCATTATTTTTTATTTGCTCGTATAGTTTGGTAAATCGACCAATGTGGTCTTTTATTCTGCGTTTTGCGTAGTCTACCATGGTTTGGTTTGTTATTATAAATAGCCAGTCACTGCTTTGGGCAAGTAGAAGTTCGCGAGCACATTGATTTAGTGCTGATTTTCTTAGCTTGTCCATTTCGTTTGGGAATAGGTGAGCAAGCTCTACCATTCTGTCTCCGGCTACGTGTAGGTGCTTATGTGCATAATCGTTTTCGTTATTTAGCCAAACTTCGCTGTATCCATTTTTACCCCAACTTGATATACAAGGTGTTGCGACTTGTATATTTGGAAACATATCAATATAATCACCGTGGAGTTATTAGTTTAAAATTACAGTCGTCATAATATACTTTTTTAAATAATATGTACAACCAATAAGGGCCTTCATACCACCAATGTCCGTACAATTCGGCATCATAAGGACATACAACAAGTGGTGGAACATCCATATTATCTGCTAAGAAATTGATTTGATTAACTCTGGAATCTAAGAAATGTCCAGCTTGCCTTTCAGCTGTATCCATTGCCCATCTAGGATTATAATAATCTTTGAAATCACTTTTTGATGTAATTCTGTAATATTTTATTCCTGTATGAACACGAACTCCATTTGATGCAATATATGGTTTTATATAGTCATAGTCAGTTTCAAAACCAATATCTCTATAATATTCTCTATAATTGAAATCACCAGGGTAGCCTATAATTGAGCTCCAAACTTGTTTTGAAGATTCAATATCACGCCCAAATGCAACTACTCCACCAGGAGAAACAATTGGAGCAAATGTGCCATAAATGGGAGTTGGGTCTGCATACAAAATTCCGTGTGACTCTGTTAATACATATTCTATTCCAAATTCACGTAGGTACTTGTCCGCTTGTGGAACATAGCCACATTCAGGAAGCCAAATACCACGAGGTTTTTTTCCAAAATATTTTTCATATGTTTGAACTCCTACTGCAATTTGTGCTCTTACTGTATGTTCATTTACATATAAAATAGGGAAGTAGCCATGAGTTGCTCCACAAGTAATAATTTCAAGAACTCCAATATCTTGAAAATACTTAAATCCATTTATTAAATTACAATTGTATATATCTTTAAATACATGCAAATCATTGGTGTATCTATCTAAATAATAATGAGAAAGTTTGTTTAATCTTTCGTCATAAGCAGTTCTTACAACTTCTTTTTCGCAAAGCTCAATATGTGTTTTTAAATACTTAATATAGCGTTTTTGCAAAAGCTCGTTATCAAGCATAGAAAGAAGGGGAGGTGTAAGCGACATTGTAATTCTAAAATCCACATGCTCCTCTTCTAATTTTTTAAAATTTAACAATAGTGGGATATAAGTTTCGGAAATTGCCTCAAAAAGCCATTGCTCCTCTAAGTAATCTTCGCTTTCTGGATGATATACGAATGGCAAGTGAGCATGTAACACAAAACTTACATATCCTTTTATATTTTTCATAGCGGTCTCCTTTGTATTATTTGAATATAGACGAAGAATTACCCATAATCTTACTTGCTTCGTCGAAGTTCTCGTTTTTGTATATTTGTTTGTACATATCATAAATGTTGTATATTTTGCCTAAACGATTCATAAATGTTAATTTGGTAATTGGCTTTTCAGATACAACATCTGTTTTTACATTTTTGAAATAAGCAACAGATTGCTCTTTTTCAAATAAAATGTGGTCATTTGGTGCTTCTATAACATTAGAAGATGCAACATACATATAATTATTTGGAAGTTCAATTTCCTTAGAAATAGGGCGTCTGCCAAGTTCTATATTATACTCGCATTTTGGATCATTTATATGTAAGTACCAACTATTTGCAAAATCGTTTATATCAACTTCAAAAGAATAGTTCATTGTTTTGTTTGTTATGATTAAAACTGGTTTGGTTTCAGTAAAGAAATTTTCTCCATATGTTTCAATGTATTTTTGTCTGTCTTCGTCTGAAATATCCCAATAAACAAATAAAATTTCTGGCGTTTGAGCAAGAATTTTTACAACTGTTTGATTGTATGTAAATGGTAAGTCATAGTATTCAGATTCTGCAAAATTTTGAACTAATGGTGTTTGTGATGTGATTTTATCATTTTCCGTTAGTTTTTTCTTTCTAGTAGAAGTTGTTTTTCTTGTTGGTTTAGAAGAAGTTGCTTTTGTAGTTTTTTTCGTAGTAGTTTTTTTAGATTTTGTAGTAACTTTTGAAGTAGAGGACTTCTTCGCTTTTTTCTCCTTAGTTTCATCAGCCTTTACACTAACCCTCTTACCTGATGCCTTCGTTTTTGCAACTATTTTTTGAGTCCTGGTAGTGTTCATTTTTGTAATGCCTTTTTTATTGGTAACTGGCATTTCGTCTTCACTTATTTTCCTATTATTTGCCATTATTTCCTCCTTGGTTTAATACCGTTTTCAATATTATACTAATACTATATCATTTTTAGTATTAAATCAATAGAAAAATTGAAAAAATTGAAAAAATTTTGAATAAAATTTTATACAACTAATTGACAAATAAGAACAATTGTTTTATAATAACCGTACCGAATGAAATGGAGTGATGTAAATGAAAATTACAAATAAAGAAAATCAAACATTTGACGATATTAAACATATTGACGAAAATGGAAATGAATTTTGGTATGCAAGAGAATTACAAAAGGTATTAGAGTATAATAAATGGGAAAATTTTGAAAAAGTTATTTTAAAAGCTAAAATTGCTTGCGAAAATACTGGAATTAGTGTAGTTGAACATTTTCCTGACATCAGGAAGTTGTCGAAACGTGCTAATAATGCTGAAATCAAAATTAAAGATTACAAACTAACTCGCTATGCTTGCTATCTTATTGCTCAAAATGGAGATCCAAGAAAAGAAGTAATAGCACTTGCACAAACTTATTTTGCTGTACAAACCAGAAAACAAGAAATAAGTGAAAAAGAATATAGCATGTTAACCGAAGATGAAAAAAGATTTTATCAAAGAAATTTAACAAAAAAAGGAAATTATTCATTAAATCAAGTAGCAAAAAAAGCCGGTGTTAAAAATTTCGATAAATTTCATAATGCTGGTTATAAAGGATTATATAATGGAGAAACCGCAAATGATATTGCAAAAAGAAAAGGATTAAGATACAGAGAGGATATTTTAGATAATATGGGAACAGACGAATTGATTGCTAATCTATTTAGAATATCTCAAACAGAACAAAAACTAAAAAGAGATAATACCAAAACAGAAGGAGAAGCCTGCGAAACTCATAATAAAGTAGGCCAAATAGTCAGAAATGCAATCAAAGAAGCCGGCCGGAACAATGCCAGAAGACTTGCCAACACCTGAAAAGAGTTTGAAAGAGATAGAGAAGGAAAATAAAAAGATGTTGAAAAGGCAATAGGAATTATTCAATGATAAAATTTTATTAAAGTATTGTCGAAAAAGATAATTATGTGTATAATGAGGTTGGAGTTTTATCTTAATAAGGAGAAAATTATATATGGAAAATATTATCATTTGTATTTTTGGACTATTGATTTTTGGGGCACCTTTGGTAACTTTAATAATATTGGTAAGACATTTTATAAATAGAAAAAATATTAGGAATGCTAAGAGAAAAATTATAATGTTAGTTGGCCTTTTAATAGCAGAATTATTATTTATTGGAGTAAATATGGTCCCAACTATTCAGCCATTATATGGTGTAACACTAGATATAGGAAAAAGTTTTGAAACAAAAGACCATCGAACGATTACTTTATAAAAAGAGAAGATTTGATTTTGTTTTAGGAGGAAAACAATGAATAAAATAAAAAAAGTCATAACAGGAATTGGAATATTTTTATTTGGGCTAACATCAAAGGTTCTAGGCAAAGATTATGAGATAGGTAAATCTCAACTTATGTATGGAGTGCCATCGGTAAGGATGAGCATTCTTCCTTCGGTATTAGAAAAAATTGAAAAATTATTAGTATGTATATTTTTTATTATTGGATTGCTCGTAATATTTAATAAGAAAATAGAAAAAAGAATGAAGATAATAATAGTTTCAGTATTACTTATCTTAATTATAATTATGAATATTATAATTTTTAACCATTAGAATTAAAATATATAAATTTTATAAAAATATTATTAAAGAAATTATGTCTATAATGAACTAAAAAAAGGAGAGAGACATGCTAAAAGAAATTGTAAAATTGGGAGAATTAACAATTGCTAAGAATTTAAGAGATGAACAATTAGAAAAACATGATTTGATTGATTTGTTTTGGGAGTGTACATTAACTTGTAATGCACATTGTAAACATTGTGGAAGTAGTGCTGAAAAACAAAAATATGCAGGAGAATTATCAACAGAGGAAATAAAAGAGGCATTTAAGCAAATTGCAAATGATATGGATGCAACCAAAATACTAATAAATGTAACAGGAGGAGAGCCATTAGTTAGAAAAGATTTGTATGAGGTAATGGAATATGCAACAAATGAACTTGGATTTCACTGGGGAATGACAACAAATGGAATTTTATTGACAGAAGAAAATATAGAAAAACTAAGAAAAGCTAATATGGAAACTATATCTATAAGCATTGACGGTCTTCAAAAAACTCACGACGAATTTAGAGGAGTACCAGGTTCTTATGAGAAGATAATAGAAAATATTAAGAATTTAAAAAAAGCTAATTATGTAAGACATATACAAGTAACAACAGTAGTAAATAAAACAAATATACAAGAATTAGAAGAATTGTATAATATAATGCTAGGACTAGAACTTGATTCATGGAGATTAGCATCAATGGATCCAATAGGAAGGGCAAAAGAGAATGAAGAATTGCTATTAAATGGAAAAGAATTAAAACAATTATTAGATTTTATAATGACCAAAAATAAAGAAAAGAAATTAAGTGTAAGATATGGTTGCCCAGGATTTTTAGGACTAAAATACGAAAAAGATACAAGAGGATACTATTTTAATTGTCGAACAGGAATAAATGTAGCAAGTATTTTATATAATGGAGATTTATTTGTATGTCCTAATGTTCCAAGAATTAAAAGACTAATACAAGGAAATATCAGAAATGATAATTTTAAAGAAGTATGGGATAAAAAATATAAAGAATTTAGAACAAAGGATAGAACAAAATGCCAAGAATGTGAAGAATGCCAATGGTGGGAATACTGCCTAGGAGGAGCGATGCATACATGGGATTTTGAAGAAAATTTACAAAATAAATGTCCATATAATATGATATATGAAAAACCATGTTTAAATTAAGAAAGATATTAGGAGAAGAAAAATGAGGAAAATAAAAAAAGTTATAATAGGAGTTGGAATAATTTTATTTGAATTAACATCAAAGGTTTTAGGAAAAGATGACGTGTTGGGCACATTTCAAGCGGAATATGGTGTGCCACCAGTAACAGGAGGTATTCCTGCTTCGATATTAGGCGTAGTCGAAATAATATTATCGTGTATATTTTTTATTGTTGGACTGGTTGTAATATTTAATAAAAAGATAGCCACAAAAGTAAAAATTGTAATAGTATCAATAATGCTAATACTAATTTTAATTGCTATAATTGCTATAATGTTGGAAATATAGAATTGCAAAATTTTGTAAATTGTGGTATAATTAATACATAATCGGCATTGCCGAAGGTTAAGAATTACACAAGGCATATGATTTAAGGCAGAAGGAGGATGTGTATTTGTGTGGGAAAATGTTGCTGCAATTGTAGTGTTTACCATTATGTTCATGATTAGTATAGCCATTTGGGCTAATCATGAAGACTGACTTTTTGTTGTGGAGGCGCAAAAGATATGCAAGTTAAAAAATTACAACAAATTATAAGAGACGTAAATTGGTTGCTCCCCAAAGAGGTTCGTGTTCAAAAAGCAAGAATAGTCAAGGAAAAACTAGAGGTGATCGGCTGGTTCGAAGACCAGAAATTACTTTTGGAATTTGAAGGGTTCGGAAAAGTCCGAATTCATAAAGGGAAAAAAGGATACGTAGAATATGATGGAGCAGCAAAGATATTAGCTAGAACAGACGTCCTTGAAATTATGCGCGCTCTTGCAGGGCAATGTAAAACCTATAAGGGAGTATGGCACTGGCACGGTGAAATATTCTTGCAAAGTGTCCCATTGTAAACAAAAAAAATAGAACTTTTTCATATGAGAAGGTTCTATTTTTTGTTGCTTTGAATATTTATAAAAAATATATAAAAAATTTTAAAAATTTTCTAAAAATCTGTTTACTTTTGTAGTTTTATCTTATAAAATAGAGTATAACAAAATATTAAATAGAAATGTGCTAAATTTGTTAGTTTAGCATATTATATTGAAAAAGTAACGAAAGATGTGAAAGGGGAAAAAATGAAGATTTTAATGTTAACTTGGGAATATCCACCAAGAATAGTTGGGGGAATTGCAAGAGTCGTAAATGATTTGTCTAAAAGATTGATTAAGGATGGGCATGATGTAACTGTTATTACTTACAGAGAAGGAAATGCTCCGTATTATGAAAATGACAAAGGCGTAAAAGTTTATAGAGTTGATAATTACAACATAAATCCAAATAATTTTATTGACTGGATTATGCAAATGAATTTCAATTTTATTGCAAAAGCAAATGAAATTATTGCAAAAGAAGGCGAATTTGATGTAATACATGCTCACGACTGGCTAGTTGCATATGCGGCTAAAACATTAAAAAATTCATATAATACACCAATTGTAGCTACAATTCATGCAACAGAAGCTGGTAGAAATAGTGGAATTCATGATGAAACACAAAGATATATAAATGATACAGAATGGCTTTTAACATATGAAGCTTCTGAGGTAATTGTAAATAGTAATTATATGAAAAATGAGCTACAAAGATTATTTGGACTTCCATTTGAAAAAATTAATGTTGTGCCAAATGGTGTAAATTTAACAAACTTTAATGGAGTTGAAAAAGATTATAATTTTAGAAGACAATATGCTGCTGATAATGAAAAAATAGTGCTATATGTTGGAAGATTAGTATATGAAAAAGGTGTTCAACATTTAATTGCAGCAATGCCTAAAATACTTGCAAATTACAATGATAGCAAATTAGTTATTGCTGGAAGAGGCGGTATGATTGATGAATTAAGACAAGAAGTTCATAATCTAGGAATTGATAACAAAGTTTACTTTGCAGGATATATGGATTCAAAACAAGTCGCAAAAATGTACAAATGTGCTGATGTAGCTGTGTTTCCAAGCACATACGAACCATTTGGAATAGTTGCACTAGAAGCAATGCTTGCAGGAATTCCAACAGTAGTATCTGATATTGGGGGATTAAATGAAATAATTCAGCATTGTGAAAATGGAATGAAAACATATGCTGGAAATGCAAATTCAATTGCAGATTCAGTTTTACAACTGTTATATAATCCAGAACTTTGCGATAATGTAACTAAAAAAGCAAAAGCAAAAGTAAAAAATGAGTACAATTGGACAAAAATTGCACAAGATACATATTTTACATATCAAAAAGCAATTTGCGAAACAGTAGCTGAAAGACAAGCAAGACAAATTGCACAAGAAAAAGCAAAGAAAACTAAAAAAGCTAAAAATACAGAAAATGAAATTACAAGCTTGCTAACCTTCAAGAAAAGGCAGGCATACGCTTAGAGTAGGAGGTAAATATGACAGTATATGATACAACACATGAACTTGCAAGACAACTAAAAAATAGTAGAGAATATATAGAATACAAAGAGGTTAAAGATATTGTTTATGCAGATCCTGATTTAAAGAAAAAAGTAGAGGATTTTGATAAACTTAGATATGAAGTTCAAATGCTAACTTTACAAGGAGAAAAGCAAGACGAAGAAAAAATGGCAAAATTACAGGAATTGTATACAATACTTTTACAAAACAAAGATGTAAAAAAATTCTTTGATACACAAGTAAGATTTAATGTAATGCTTGCAGATGTAAATAAAATTATTGGAGAAGCCGTAAAAGATGTATTGCAATAACAATACATCTTTTACTTACGTTTTAGATAAAAAGGAAGTATAAAAAATGAGCCTAGTTATTGTTATTATATTGATATTTATTATATTAGTAGGATTAAAAATAATTTTAAACATTGATATTCTCACACTAAAAGAATTTACAAAAAATGAGAAACTAAATAAAATAACAGATGCATTTCCAGAAAATTTAGAAATTTGTAAAAAGATTTGCAAAATGATAGGAAATGAAAAAGTAAAAATTGAAGAAGACAAACAAAGTCAAACTAGCTTGTACTTAATTGTAAGTAATAAAATAAGTATTGCCAATTTAAAAGGAAATTTCACAAGAATACAAACAATTGCACATGAATGCATTCATTCAATGCAAGATAAAAGAATTTTGTGGGCAAATTTTATTTTCTCAAATATATATTTAATATATTTTGTTGTAGCTACTTTACTTACAGTATTTGGCATATTTAAAGATGCCATGCTACAAGTAACAATATTATCACTAATGGCTTTTGTGTATTATTTTATAAGAAGTTATTTGGAAACAGATGCAATAATAAAAGCTAGATATTTGGCAAGAGAGTATATGAAATACGAAAAAATTTTAAAACCAGAAGAAATGCAAGAAATTTTAGGAAACTATGATATACTAAATAAAATTGGAGTTAAAGCTGTAAATTTTAAATTGATATTTTCAGCACTATTAAAGGTTTTAATATATGCTATAATTGCATACATAATTACAGTTATATAATAAACTTAGGGGGCAATATAATGGGGGAAGCAGTACAAACTAAAACAGTAAAAACTGTTTTTAAAGATTATACAATAAATAATACCATGGCCAATTGTGAGATTGGTGAAGTGAATTTATATAAAAAAACCAGCAAATTAGCCATTAACTTACAGGCTGATAATAAAATAGAGCCAAAAGATTTATATGAATTTGAAACATATTTATCAAAAAGATTTCAAATTGGAGATGTAGATACAACTATAACACATAAAAAAGAAGAAGATATTTCAGATATAGGATATAACTGGAAAAACTTGACCTGCTATGTGTTTAAAAAACATCCATCTGCTATTGGGATTTTGAAAAACAGTACAATAGAATTAGATGGGAATGTGGCCAATGTTACACTAAATGTAAAAGGTGCAGATTTCATAAAATCTAGGGGAATTGATGATGATCTTTTAAAAGTAATTGATAATGTTTATGGAAAAAAAATAAAAATAAATTACAATGAAGAAAAAAGCCAAAATGAATATGAAATGGAATTAAAACGAGAACTTGAAATGCAAGAAGAAGCAATGAAGGTAATTCAAGAAATGGAAATGAACAAAAGTAAGCACAAAGAAGAAGAACCACCATTGCCACCACCTCCACCAGATATAATGGACGAAGGGATTCCAGGAGAAGAAGACTACTTAGCCGAGTTAGATGAAATGCAAGAACAAAATATTATTTTAGGAAAAGAATCAAAAGCAAAAGAAAAGAAAGTAAAAATCAAAGATATTACAGCAGATAATACCAGAATTACATTAGAAGGTAGAGTGGCAACTGCTGAGTGTAGAGAAACAAAAACAGGAAAAGGAATGATTATTTTTGATTTATTTGATGGAAGCGGAATAATCACTTGCAAATCATTTGCAAAAGATGCAACAGAAGGACAAGAAGTTGTTGATAAAATAAAAAAAGCAGATGCGATAAAAACTATAGGAAAAGCTGGATTAGACACTTTTGCAGGAGATGTAACTGTAATTTCTAATACAATAATAGAAATATCAGGAGAGAATTTGCCTAAATTACCAACAGAAGACGAAAATACACCACTTATATTAGGTATGACACCAGTTATAAAAGAACAAATTGTAAAAATTCAAGATTTAAGCGCAGAATCTGGAATGGTTGCACTTCAAGGTGAAGTAATAAGAATTGAAGATAGAGAATTAAAATCTGGAAAAGTTCTTCTTAGCATAGATGTATATGATGGTACAAGCACATTAACTTGTAAAGCATTTGTAAATGGAGATAATGCTAAAAAGGTAATGGGAAGATTAAAAAATGCAAAAGGAATAAAATTATCTGGAAAAGCTGGAATAGATACATTTTCAAAAGAATTGTCTGTTATGGCAAATACTATTATAGAAACAGAAGGAATAAAAAAAGAAACAAGAATGGATAATGCCGAGGTAAAAAGAGTTGAACTTCATATGCATACTCAAATGAGTCAAATGGACGCTATGACATCTGCAACAGATCTTATAAAAAGAGCCATGAAATGGGGAATGAAATCAATTGCAATAACAGACCACGGAGTTGTACAAGCCTTTCCAGAGGCAAACCACGCAGTAGAAAAATCAGATATGAAAATTATATATGGTGTTGAAGCATATCTAGTGCCAGATAAAAGTTCTAATGTATATAATGGTAAAAACCAAGACATAGATACAGAATATGTTGTACTAGATATAGAAACCACAGGACTATCTTTCCAAACAGAGGCTATAACAGAGCTTGGAGCTGTAAAATATAAAAATGGAGAAATTGTAGAAGAATTTGAAAGCTTTGTAAATCCTGAAAAGCCAATTCCAGAAAAGATAGTTGAAATAACACACATAACAGACGAGATGGTAAAAGATGCAGGAACAATAGCAGAAGTGCTTCCAAAATTTTTGGATTTCTTAGGAGATGCTGTATTAGTTGCACATAATGCAAATTTTGATATTGGTTTTATAAGACATTATGCAGAAAAACTGGGATATAAGTTAGACAATACATATATTGATACATTAAGCCTATCAAAACAAGTATTTCCAGACTTCAAAAAATATAAATTAGGTTTAATTGCAGAAAAATTAGGCATAAAAGTAGATGTAGCACATAGAGCATTAGATGATGTTATTACACTTGTTAAGGTTTTTGCGGTTATTCTAGAAAAGCTAAAAGAACAAGGAGTAAAAACCGTAACAGATATTGATATAAAAGGAAATGAGAACATTGATTACAAAAAGCTAAAAAGTTACCATGCAATAATATTAACTAAAAATTTAGTTGGACTTAGAAATTTATATGAATTGGTATCAGAAGCTCATTTAAATTATTTTTACAAAAAACCTAGAATACCAAAAAGTTTGTTAAAAAAACATAGAGAAGGCCTAATAGTTGGTAGTGCTTGTGAAGCAGGAGAATTATATAGAGCAATAGTAGCTCGGACAATCAGAAGAAGAAATAGAAGAAATAGCAGATTTTTATGACTATTTAGAAATTCAACCAATAGGCAATAATGAATTTATGATAAGAAATGGAACTGTTCCAGACAAAGAAGCTTTAAGAGAAATAAACAGAAAAATTATAAAACTAGGCGAAAAACTAAACAAATTAGTTGTAGCAACTTGTGATGTGCATTTTATGGATCCACAAGACGAAATATATAGAAGAATCTTAATGGCAGGACAAGGCTATGATGATGCGGACGAACAAGCTCCACTTTATTTAAGAACAACAGAGGAAATGCTAAAAGAATTTGACTATTTAGGCGAAGAAAAAGCATATGAGGTAGTTGTAACAAACACAAATAAAATATCTGATATGTGCGAAAAAATATCTCCTATAAATCCAGATAAATGCCCACCACACATTGATGGATGCGAAAAAGAAATAGAAGATATTGCAAGAAACAAGGCAAAGGAATTGTATGGGGAAGAATTGCCAACAATAGTGCAGGAAAGACTAGATAAAGAGTTAAACTCTATTATAAAAAATGGGTTCTCTGTAATGTATATAATTGCTCAAAAATTGGTTTGGAAATCAAACGAAGATGGATACATAGTAGGTTCAAGAGGTTCTGTTGGTTCATCATTTGTTGCAAATATGACAGGTATAACAGAAGTTAATTCATTACCTCCACATTACAGATGTCCAAATTGTAAATATTCTGATTTTACAGATTACGGATATGCATGTGGATTTGATTTGCCCGATAAAGATTGTCCAAAATGTGGTACAAAAATGGTTAAAGACGGAATAGATATACCATTTGAAACTTTCTTAGGATTTAATGGAGATAAAGAGCCAGATATCGACTTAAACTTTTCTGGTGAATATCAAGCAAAAGCACATAAATATACAGAAGTTTTATTTGGTAAAGGAAAAACATTTAAAGCAGGAACAATAGGTACAGTAGCAGAAAAAACTGCATTTGGATATGTAAAAAACTACTTTGAAGAAAGACATATTCCAGTAGCTAATGCAGAAATAGGAAGACTAGCTGTTGGGTGTACAGGAGTAAAAAGAACAACTGGTCAGCATCCTGGTGGAATTATAGTAGTACCAAGAGATAGAGAAATATACGAATTTACACCAGTACAACATCCAGCAGATGACCCAAATTCAGATATAATAACAACACATTTTGACTATCACTCAATTGACCAAAACTTATTAAAACTAGATATACTAGGGCATGATGATCCAACTATGATAAGAATGTTAAAAGATATAACCGGTATAGATCCAACAAAAGTACCATTAGACGATAAAGAAACAATGTCAATTTTTAGTTCAACCAAAGCATTGGGAGTTACACCAGAACAGATACATTCAGAAGTTGGAAGCTACGGTATACCAGAGTTTGGAACAAAATTCGTAAGAGGAATGCTTGTAGATACAAAACCAACAACATTTGACGAATTGATACGTATTTCTGGTTTATCACATGGTACAGATGTGTGGTTAAATAATGCTCAAACTTTAATAGAAGAAGGAACAGTAACATTAAATGAGTCAATATGTTGTCGTGACGATATAATGATTTATTTAATAAAAAAAGGTGTTCCACCAAACCATTCATTTAAAATAATGGAAACAGTACGTAAAGGAAAGGCTTTAAAAGACCCAGAAAAATGGGCGGAATATGTTGCTATGATGAAAGAACATGATGTACCAGACTGGTATATAAAATCATGTGAAAAAATAAAGTACATGTTCCCAAAAGCCCATGCAGCAGCATATGTAACAAACGCATTTAGAATAGCATGGTTTAAAGTACATATTCCAGCAGCATATTACACAGCATATTATACAGTCAGAGCAGACGAGTTTGATAGTGATGTAATGATTCATGGGAAAGAAAAAGTAAAAAATAAAATGAAAGAAATAGAATTACTTGGAAATGCTGCAACTGTAAAAGAAAAAGGAATGTATTCAGTTCTTGAAATAGTACTGGAAATGTATGAAAGAGGAATAAAATTCTTACCAATGGACTTATACAAATCACATGCAACAAAATTTATAAGCGAAGAAGAAGGAATAAGACCACCATTAAATAGTATACCAGGACTTGGAACTGTTGCTGCACAAGGAATAGAAGAAGCAAAAAAAGATGGACCATTTATGTCTATAAGTGATTTGCAAATAAGAGCAAAAGTAGGAAAATCTGTAATAGAATTACTAAAAGATGCTGGTTGCCTAGATGGTATGCCAGAAAGCAACCAAATGAGTTTATTTGGCTAAAACGAGGGATGTTATGATAGAAAAAAACAAAGAATATATAGTAGATATAATAGATAATGGCTTAGATGGACAAGGAATTGCAAAAATATATAATTTTACAATATTTGTAGACCAAACTACAAAAGGAGAAAAGGTAAAAATACTAATACTAAAAGTAAACAAAAATTATGCATATGCAAAAGCCTTGGAAATACTACAAAAATCTCCTAATAGAATAGAAACTGACTGCTCCACATACAAAAAATGTGGAGGATGCAGTTTAAGATTTTTAGAGTATGAGGAAACATTAGATATAAAAGAAGAAATGGTTAGAAATTGCATAAAAAAAGCCTTAGGAAAAGAAATAAAAATAAATAAAACAATAGGAATGGGAAATCCATATAATTATAGAAACAAATTGCAATATCCATTAGGACTAAACGAACAAGGAAAACCTACAATGGGCGTATATGCCAAAAGAACACATAAAATAATACCAGTACAAAAATGTGAAATTCAAAACGAATTATCAGAAAAAATAGCAAAAAGCATTTTTGAATATTGTGTAAAAAATGATGTTTCAATGTATAACGAAAAAAGTCTAAAAGGAATTATGAGACATATTGTAATAAGAATAGGTGTAATGACAAATGAAATAATGGTAATATTGGTTATAAACGAAAAATTTCCTAAAATAGAGCAATTTGTAAAAGAAATAATCAGCGAGTATTCAGAAATAAAAACAATAGTTTTAAATTACAATAAAAAAAACACAAATGTAATATTAGGAAATAAAAACGAAATAGTTTATGGAGATGGATATATATACGACATTTTAGGAGATTATAAATTTAAAATATCTCCAATGTCATTTTATCAAACAAATGTAACTCAAACAGAAGTATTATACAACAAAGCACTAGAATATGCAGAACTTACAGGAAATGAAACAGTATTAGATTTATACTGTGGAATTGGAACAATTGGAATATTTGCATCAAAAAAAGCAAAACAAATTTACGGAATAGAAATAGTAGAAAATGCAATAAAAGATGCAAAAGAAAATGCCAAAATAAACAACATACAAAATGCAGAATTCTACTGCGGAGATGTAGAAGAAATCCTACCACAAATAATAAAACAAACAAACCTAAAACCACAAACCATATTTGTAGACCCACCAAGAAAAGGACTAGACACCAAAACAATCCAAACAATACTAAATCTAAAACCACAAAAACTAATCTACATAAGTTGCAACCCCTCAACTCTAGCCCGAGACCTAGCAATGCTAGACACAGCCTACGAAATAAAAGAAATAACCCCAGTCGACATGTTCCCATACACGCGGACACTGTGAAACGGTGGCAAATTTAGATGCAAAAGATAATTTTTTAAAGGGGAATAAGTAATGTCTGATAAAAGGTGCAAGTGGTGTAATTTAAAAAATCCAAAGTATATAGAGTATCACGATAATGAATGGGGAGTTCCAGCATATGATGATAAATATTTATATGAAATGATAATCTTGGAATCTTTTCAAGCAGGATTATCTTGGGAATGTGTTCTAAATAAAAGGGAAGAGTTTAGAAAAGCATTTGATAATTTTGATATTGATAAGGTATGTAATTATGATGAGAAAAAAATACAAGAACTACTTAAAAATGAAAATATCATAAGAAACAAATTAAAAATAAATGCAGCTATCAATAATAGCAAAATATTTAAAGAAATACAAAAAGAACATAAAACATTCTCTAATTATATCTGGAGCTTTACAAATAATAAAATAATTTATGAAGTAGACAAAACCAGTTCAGAGTTATCAGATACAATTTCAAATGATTTACAAAAAAGAGGAATGAAGTTTGTAGGAACAACAATTATATATTCTTATTTACAAGCAATAGGAGTAATTTATTCACACGAAAGAGAATGTTTTATGTATAATAGTTTATAGCACGATATAAGAATCCGTGCTATATTTTTTATAAAAACAACACTTTAAACCATTTTTTTCATATAAATATTCAATCCATTTAGGTCATATGGAACATTGCCGTAGAAGTATCTTAAGGCTCGGTTTATGATGCCGTCTACGAAAAAAGAAATGTACATTATCTAACTGCAATAGAAAATGTGGAACTTGAAACACAAATATCAGAAAAGCCATTAAATGTAGATATGGTAGAAGCTTTAAAATCAGTAGACTAATATAAAGAAGATGCTAATTGTAAATAAAGTGAGATCAAATGTTAGACAAAAAGTTTAACAATTTGGGTTCACTTTTATAAATATTTGAATGCTTATTTAGGATGTGATATAATACAAAAAATAAGGGAGGTTCGGGTATAATGATAGATAATAGAAACAAAAAGTTGGCTAACAATCTTATAAAAAATTCTATTTCTCTAACAGAAAAAGATAATTTATTAATAGAGGTAATTGGGGAAAATGGATTGGAGTTAGGACGTGAAATTGAGAAACAAGCTAAAAAAATGAATGCAAATCCATATATAAAAGTGATAAATTATGAAAATTTAAGAAACTTTTTAATAAATTCTACAAACGAAGAAATAATTGAATATGGGAAAAAAGAATATGAACTAATGAAAAAAATGCAAGCTTATATAGGAATAAGTTCACCAACATCAGATAAAGTTCTAGAAGATGTATCACAAGAAAAATTAAAAGTTTATAATAAATATTATACTGCTTTGGTACATTTGGAGCAACGAGTGAAACATACAAAGTGGTGTATTTTGAGATATCCAAATGAATATTTGGCAAAGAAAAGCAATATGGCGTTAAATGAGTTTAAAAACTTCTATTATGATGTTTGTAATGTAGATTATAATAAAATGAAAATTGCGATGGAACCTTTAAAAAAATTAATGAATAAAACGGATAAAGTTCATATTATTGCACCGGGGACAGATTTGGAATTTAGCATAAAAGGAATTTCAGCCGAAAAGTATTATGGAACATTTAATATACCAGATGGAGAAGTAGCAACTTGTCCAATAAAAAATAGTGTAAATGGATATATTACTTATAACACAAAAACAAAATATAATGATATTATATTTGAAGAAGTAAGATTTGAATTTTTAGATGGTAAAATAATAAATGCATCTGCTAAGGAAAAAACAAATGAATTAAATAAAATTCTTGATACCGACGAAGGAGCTAGATACATTGGAGAATTTGCTTTTGGATTAAATCCATATGTTAACAATGTTATATGTGATACATTATTTGACGAAAAAATAAATGGAAGTTTCCATTTAACACCTGGAATGGCATTAGAAGAAAGCGATAATGGAAATAGGTCAGCAATTCATTGGGACATAGTTAAAATCCTTAGAAAAGAATTTGGAGGAGGACAAATATATTTTGATAATAAATTAATAATGAAAGATGGAATATTCGTTTTAGAAGAACTAAAACCATTAAATATTGAAAATTTAAAATAAAAACAGAGTTCTAATTATAGAGCTCTGTTTTGTCATTAAAAAATAAGTCGTCATAGTTTGAATCATTTAATATCCATTCATTGTTATGCTTAATTTGGTTAAGAGTGTCTTTGGTAATTTTTAAATAATTATCATATGCAGTTATATTACTAATTTCATTTATTGACATTATTCCTTTCTTGATAACGGGCATAGAATGAGGAGTCAAGGCTAATATGAAAAAGAATGTTTTATCAATTTCACGATTCCAAGGAATTGTAAATGAAATCTGTATTTTTTCATATTGGGTACCTTGTGAATTTGTATTTTCCAAGTTTATATAACCAATTGTTTTGTCATATGTAAGTGTACCTTCATAATAGTATGAAGATTTATTGGCATATGCAGTTGTAGATTTTATTCCATTGTAAAATTTGACTTTTGTTGTATTTGAGTTTTTAATGGTAACTAATTCTGCTACTGACGTTACTAAATGAGTTTGAGTATAATAATAGAAATATAATTTGGAGGTGTTAAATAGATTTCTTGGTTCGCAATTCCTAGAATTATTTTCATATTGTGGAATTAATTCATTAAGGTCAACATTCAAAGCATTGCATATTTCGATAAGAGTAATTGCATCAGGAGTAACTTTTCCTGTTTCGTATTTACTAATAGTAGATTTAGATTTTGATATTAATTTTCCTAATTGAGTTACAGAAATATTCCTGCTTTCTCTATATTTTTTTATTTGTTCGTTCAATCTAATATTACTTAAATTATACATAAATACCTCGTTTCATATAAATCAACAAATTTAATAAATTAAAGTTTTTAATAAAATATTAATTATAATTATAGCAAAAAATGGAAAAATTTCAATAGATTTGAAACAAATTCCTCTAAGTTGTTTCTTAATGTGAAACAATACAAAATTTGAATAATTTAAAAAAACAAATAAAATATCAATAAACAAATGAATCTGAAAGTTATAAGTGTGTTTAGAAGTAGTTACAAAATTAGGAGGGGATATAATATTGAGAAAAGAGAAAGGAAAAATCTTGATTGAAGGAATGGACCTATCTGGTAAAACTACTATAATAAATTATTTGGATAAAATTTTAAATATTGATAAAATTCAACAAAGAACGCTTAGTGGTAATTCGGAAATTTATAATTTTGCTGTTTTACAATCAAAAAAAGGACAATTACATAATGATTTAATTAATCAATTATATATTTTAGCTATTAGTGAAGACTTATACAATTATCAACCGAAGGAAGATAATATAATTTTACAAGATTCATATTTTGCATTAAGGAGTTATGCTTTTATAAAACAAAAATATTCACAGACTATGGCAGATAGTGTTTATAAATTGTTACAAGTGTTTCCAAAACCAGAATTAGCATTTTATTTGACCGCTAGTACGGAAGAAAGAGTAAAAAGAAATAAAGAAAGGGATAAACCTATGGCTTATATGGAAAAATTACTGAAATCAAATCCAAGAGAATTTGAAGCTATTGAAAAGCACCTAAGAAATATAACTACTGGTTTATTTGGAGCAGAAATTATAAACACACAAGATAAGGGAATAAAAGAGATAGCATTATATATAGGAAATAAAATTCAAGAGAAACACAGAGAAAACAAGGAAAGGAAGATTTCTACTAGATAAAAAATGATAATGCAAATAATGTTGGAGGATGTGGAACAATGAAATTTATTACAATAGGAGGTGCTCCTGGCGCAGGGAAGACTTATACAAGTAAATTACTAGCAAAAGAATATGATTTTCTTTCATTAGAATTTGAATCTTTAAGATGGGACTTTTTTAATGATAATATTGACAAAAATTTGTATGAATATACTCAATATGTTTTTCCATTAGAAAATGAAAATATGAGAGATTATTATTTGAGGTGTACTTTATTTGATAATAAAATACCGTTAGAATTATTTATTAAATGGCATAAGGCAACAATGAAATTTATTCAACGAAAATTGTGCCAAATTGTTTATGAGTTGAAAGAAGTTAAAACAAAAGAAGAGTATTTAAATTTTTGCGATAAATATAAAAGATTAATCAATTATATGCCTAAATTTGAAAAATTAAATATGGAGTATATAATATGCAGTCATGCTTTTATTAATACAATTGATTTCCCGAGAAATCAGAGAATTCAAATCGATTTCGTAATGGATAAAGGGATTTTAATTGGGCGATTTAAACAAAGAGAGAATATAACGGAAAGTTCATTTGATAAAAATATAGAATTATATTATCAATCTTACGAAGAAGTTTTAAAAGATAGTGTAGCATCTAAATTAGATAGTAATAATAAAGATATTATTGAAAAAATTTATAATTTAATTCAAAATAATTAAATATGGAAAGGAAGTAACGTTATGGACTTGAAAATTAAAACAGAAACAGAAGAGTTTCATGGAAGAACATGTGGAATCATAAAAAAAGAAAATAAATTTTTAATTATGAAAGTAAATAAGACGTCTTATTATCATTTACCAGGAGGTCATATTGAAATAGGGGAAGATTCAAAACAAGCTGTTATTCGCGAAATAGGAGAAGAAATTGGATGTGAAGTTCAAAAAGCAAAGCTATTTGCAATACAAGAGAACTTTTGGATAAGAAGAGGCAAACAATGTCACGGAATAGAGTTTTATTATATAATAAAACCTAATAAACAGTTTCAAATGAAAAATTATGAAAAAAAAGAAATTGACAAAGGAGAAGAAAAATTACTAGAATTTAAATGGGTTACATTAGAAGAATTAAAAAATATAGATTTAAGACCGATAAATATTAGAGATATGATAATAAATCAAAAGTCGTTTAAAGGGTTAATACATATTATAAAAAGAGGGTAAAGGGATGAAAGAATGTGTATTTTGTAACATTGTAAAAACAGGAAATAATAATAAAAATGAAAAAGAAGTTATTTTATATGAAGATGAATTAATACTAATTATACCTGCTGCTGGTAGCCCAGTTAGGGGATATCTAATGATTATAGTAAAACGACATATAAACGGATTTGCTGAATTATCACCAGAAGAATTAAAGCATGTAGAAAAAACTGTAAAAATCATTAAAACATTTTATAAAAAACACTTTCATGTTAATTCAATATTATTAGAACATGGTTCAACATCAAATGGCAGACATTCTGAAAGTATCGTACATGCTCATTTACATTTGATTCCATTTGAATTTAACAAAGAAATTGAAGGAGAACTATTTACAAAGCTACAATTAAATTTAATTGAACTGTTTGAAAATATTAAACGTAATGAAAAATTAGATTATTGGTTATATTGTGATGCAAAAGGAAAATATTATACATCTAATAACATATTAGATGTTCCAAGATCAATTTTTATGAATTTGATAGCTAAACAAATTAAGTTATCGCAACCATACGAATGGAGGAAATCTTTTACACCACAAAAGTATATAACTGAAATGGTAAAGATATTTGATAGTTATAGAAGTTTAATTAAGTAATGATTTTGAAAAATGTAAATTATAAGGAGCTAAATGGATAAAAAACAACAAAATATTCATAAACATTTCATAATTTCATGATATAAAGAGAAAAATATACTTAGGAGGTATTAAAAATTATGAATAAAGAAGAAAGAAAACAAAAAATGGATGAATTTAATGAAAAGATGAAGGAGTTAAATGCTAAAATAAAGGATAGTACAGACATTCTTGTACTTGAAGGTATGGAAGCAAAAGATGTTTTGGGTAAAAAACTAAAAGATGCTCAAAGCAGTTTAGAGGCAACAAAAGAACAATGCAGAATTATGGGTGAAAAAGGAAAAGGCAAAATATCAAGTGAATTAATGAAAGCTCAAATGAACTTAAATGTAGCAAAAGAAAATATAGAAAAGAAAAAAGAGCTTCATGATAAAGAGAAATTAGCAAAATATATAGACGACAAGCTAGAATATGCTGAACAATCAGTTGCTCTATCTCTATTAGCAGCAAAGGAAGCAAAAGTAGCTTTCCTAGAAGCCCTAGATGCACAAATGGAATATGATGAAAAATATGGAGAAGAAGAATAAAAAATTCCCAAATAAATATATACAAAAACAATATATTTCGATATAATGTAGGAAAATAAAGGGGGGAATAGCCATGATAGAATTAAAAAATGTTACAAAGATTTACAATAATTCTAAAAAAGCGGTAGACAATATATCATTTAAGGTAAATGATGGAGAAATTTTTGCTTTTATAGGACACAATGGAGCAGGAAAAACTACTACAATAAAAGCTATTGTTGGAATTTTAGATTTTGAAGAAGGAGATATACTAATTAACGGAAAATCAATAAAAACAGACGAAATAGAATGTAAAAAACAAATAGCATATGTTCCAGACAACCCAGATTTATACGAAAATATGAAAGCAATAGATTTTATCAATTTTATATGTGATATGTATGAAATAACCGAAGAAACAAGAAAAGAAAACATAGATAAATATTCAAAAATGTTCGGAATGGAAAATAACCTAAATGACGAAATTTCTTCTTTTTCTCATGGTATGAAACAAAAAATCGCACTAATTTCTGCATTAGTTCATAATCCTAATGTATTAATTATGGATGAGCCATTTGTTGGATTAGATCCAAAGGCAGTATTTGATATGAAAGAAATAATGAATCAAATGAGCAAAGAAGGAAAAACGATATTTTTCTCCACACACATCTTGGATGTAGCTGAAAAAATATGCAGTAGAGTTGCTATTATAAAAAAGGGAAAAATAATAAAAGTAGGAAGTATGCAAGAAATAAAGGGAGACGAATCGCTAGAACAAGTATTTTTGGAATTGGAGGAGAAGTAATTATGAAACAATTAACTTCATTATTAAAAGCCATCATGTCCCAAGATATGAACTTGTTTAAGTATAGAGCGAAAAGTAATTCATCTAAAACCAAAAAGCAAATGTTTCCTGTTATACTTGCACTAATATTTATGTATGCAATTCGGAACATATTTATATATTTTAGGATACGAACTAGAAAAATTAAATTTAACATACATAATGCTCACATTTGCAATGCTTGTACCAACTATATTTACTGTAATAGAAGGAATATATAAATCACAAGGGATATTATTTGAAACAAAAGACAATGACTTGCTATTTGCTTTACCAATAAAAAAATCAAAAATAATATTGGCAAGACTAATTAAATTGTATGTATTTCAGTATTTGTACAATTTGCTATTCATATTACCAGCATTTGCTTTGTACATATACTTTGAAAATCCTGGAATGAATTTTTATGTAATATCCATAATTATGAGCTTTTTATTGCCAATAATACCAACCATAGTCGCTTCATTTATAGGATTTATTGTAAAAGGAGTTTCATCTAAATTCAAAGCAAAAAGAATTGTGCAAACAATACTTACAATGATACTATTTTTACTAATATTTTTTGTATCATTTAATACAAATCAATTTATTACAAATTTAATAAATAATGCAACAAGTGTAAATGAAATAATTACAAAAATATATTATCCAATTGGAGCATATATAAATTTAGTGCAAGAGTTTAGTATTACAGAATTTATAAATTTGATATTGATTAACATAGTTCCACTATTGCTATTTGTTGCAATTGTGAGCAAATATTATTTTAGAATAATATCAAAATCAAGTGAAAAATCAGTTAGTACAAAAACAAATAAAGAGATAAAAATAAAACAAAGAAGTCAATTGTCTGCATTGGTAAAAAAAGAAACTAAGAGATATTTTTCGTCTACAGTATATATGTTCAACACTCTTGTCGGAGTTGTGTTACTGCTTATAGCCACAATTGCAATGAGTGTAAATTTCGGTGGAACAATAGAAATGATCACAGAAGGCGAAGACTTAGGAATAGACGTAAATGAGGTTTTAAACTTAATGCCAAAGATATTTTTCGGACTTATAATAGCAACAACTTGCTTAACTTCAATAACATCTTCGTCAATTTCCTTAGAAGGCAAAAATTTCTACATACTAAAAATCCTTCCCGTAAAATTTGGTAAAATATTATTAGGCAAAATTTTAAGCAGTAATTTAATTACAATGCCAGCAATATTTATAAGTGACATAGTATTTTTTGTAGCCTTCAAGCCAGAAGTTTTTGATGCTATTGCAATAATACTAATATCAATTATAATGCCTACACTAATCGGAATAATAGGACTATTGGTCAATTTAAAATATCCAAAAATGAATGCCACATCTGATACTGAAGTAGTAAAGCAAAGCACCAGTTCAATGGTTGCAGTATTAGGAGGAATGATAATAGCCACTATCCTAATAGTGCTTTTAATCACAATGTCAACAACAATATCAAGCAATATGGCAATAATCATAGAATTACTTGGCTTGGCTATGGCAACTGCGATTTTGTATAAGGTATTACAAAAATATGGAGAAAAAAGGATAAAAAAGATAAATTAAGCAAAAATACTACACAAATAAGAAATAATGTGATACAATAAAAGGCGGAAATTATAGGATTAAAGCTCGAAAGCTTTGAAAATAGAGAGAAATTAAAGAGGAGGAGTTAACCATGTCAGGACATAGCAAATGGCACAATATACAAGCTAAGAAGGGAAAAGCAGATGCTGCAAGAGGAAAAGTGTTTACAAAATTAGGAAGAGAATTATTAATGGCTGTTAAATTTGGAGGACCAGATATTAATAGTAACTTTAAATTAAAAGATGTTGTTGCAAAATGTAAAGCAGCCAATATGCCAAATGATACAATAAATAATGCAATAAAAAGAGCAGCCGGAGCAGGAAATACAGAAAACTACGAAGAAATCACATATGAAGGATACGGACCAGCAGGTGTTGCCGTTATTGTTAATGCATCAACAGATAACAAAAACAGAACAGCCGCAGATGTAAGACATATATTTGATAAGTTTGGTGGAAACTTGGGAACATCAGGCTGCGTATCATATATGTTTGATAAAAAAGGACTTATTGTGGTTTCAAAAGAAAGCACCAAAATGTCAGAAGACGAAATAATGTTACTTAGCATAGATGCAGGTGCAGAAGATTTTTCAGCAGAAGACGAATACTATGAAATTACAACATCACCAGAAGATTTTTCTAAAACAAGAGAAGAATTAGAAAAAAACGGAATAGAATTTGAACAAGCTGAAATTACAATGATACCTTCAACTTATGTAAGTCTAGACGAAGAAAAAGCAAGAAAAATGCAATTATTGATAGATAATCTAGAAGATTTAGACGACGTACTAGAAGTTTACCATAACTGGGAAGAATAATTTGACTAATAGAAAAAAACGTGCTATAATATAATTAAGTTTTTGGTAAAACTTAATTATATTAAGGAGTGTGACATCATGGAAAAAAACACAACCATAATTTTGAAACGGGTACGCCTAAATTTCGACCCGTTACTGGGTAAAGTGACTGCTTTCGAATGGCTGGATAACAAATGTTATGGACGACTTTTGTCGCCGGGCATTTATAAAGCTGAAAAAGCCGATGTGACGGAGATTTTAGGGTCTAATGACCGTGAAATGGTGAACGAGACAATTAAGGGGTTAAAGGCCTTTGGGTATAAAAAGGTTAGTGCATGGCGCTATCACCCAAATATCGATTACCTGAGCGACTTTAAGTTGTTTGAAGTGACGAGTTCTGAATTGGTGTATTGTTTGTAAAAAACTCCTGAAAAAGAGCATCTCATTACTGAGATGCTTTTTTTATTGTACAACTAACTTCTGTTTCCGTATCAGAAACATTTATTATTATTGTATAATCTGTATTGTTTTTAAATTTAAAATCAATAGAACCATAAGCAACAGCTGCATCTTGACCTTTTTTTACATATGGAACATCTTTGGCATGATGATGTCTTTCTACAACATCAATTCCATCTAAATCCTTTATAGCATTATAAATTGTGCTACTTACTTGGCAGTTGCCACCACCATAGCCGTCTACCATTTTTCCATCTGGATCGAAAATTTTGGCTTTTTTATAGCCCTTTTCAGGAGTGGCTTTTCCTACAATATCACAAAAAGAAAATGTTTGACCGTGGTTCTAATCTATATCCATCTAATTTAGAAACAGTTATATCTACATTGGTTTTTCTGTCTTTCGATTTATCAATTACTTTTGTAGAAAAAGTAGAAAGTACTTCATCTTCTTTCTTTTCTACAGGGGTGGGGGTTGGAGTAGTATTTTCATTAACAGAAACCTTTTCGGCAGAAAAATTATTTGCATTAACATTATTGGGAAAAGAAGCAGAGGCATTATTACTAGAATTGGGAATATTGCTAGAATTATTGTTAGCATTATTACTGCAACCAGATAAAGATAGAATTGCTAAAAATAAAATCAATATTATAGTTTTCATTTATTACAATATAATTTGATATTAAATCAAATTAATCTCCTTTCAACAAAGTATTTACAAATATTATAACCAAAACCAAGATAAATATTTAAGACGTTATAACAAAATAATCATAAATATTCTAACCAAAAGCCTGATAAATACGTCGCTTAGGTCTAAAATAAAATTTGACTAATCGAAAAATAAATGGTATAATATATTTGAGTTTTTTTAAACTTAATAAATAAAAAGGAGCGTTGACATCAATGGAAAAGGCAACAAACACAATTCAAAAAAATCAAATTAGGGCTGAATTTGATACAAAAATTGGAAAATTATCAATTTTTCTGTATCGGGATGGAAGGTATGTTTCAACCTTGTGCTCAGGGATTTTCAAGCAACCATTAGTCGATATAACAGAGCTGTTGAATGTACCCAAGGAATTGTTCCCAAATGTGATTAAAGAATTGCAAGACGCAGGATTTAAAATGGTATCTATTAAAAGATATCATAAAAATGTCTATTATATGAAGAAATTTAGACTAAATGAAATCAAAGAAAAAGAACTTATCTATGTTCTTTAATTCTTAGCTCCTGAAAAAGAGCATCTCATTACTGAGATGCTTTTTTAATTGTACAACTAACTTCTGTTTCCGTATCGGAAACATTTATTATTATTGTATAATCTGTATTGTTTTTAAATTTAAAATCAATAGAACCATAAGCAACAGCTGCATCTTGACCTTTTTTTACATATGGAACATCTTTGGCATGATGATGTCTTTCTACAACATCAATTCCATCTAAATCCTTTATAGCATTATAAATTGTGCTACTTACTTGGCAGTTGCCACCACCATAGCCGTCTACCATTTTTCCATCTGGATCGAAAATTTTGGCTTTTTTATAGCCCTTTTCAGGAGTGGCTTTTCCTACAATATCACAAAAAGAAAATGTTTGACCGTGGTTCTAATCTATATCCATCTAATTTAGAAACAGTTATATCTACATTGGTTTTTCTGTCTTTCGATTTATCAATTACTTTTGTAGAAAAAGTAGAAAGTACTTCATCTTCTTTCTTTTCTACAGGGGTGGGGGTTGGAGTAGTATTTTCATTAACAGAAACCTTTTCGGCAGAAAAATTATTTGCATTAACATTATTGGGAAAAGAAGCAGAGGCATTATTACTAGAATTGGGAATATTGCTAGAATTATTGTTAGCATTATTACTGCAACCAGATAAAGATAGAATTGCTAAAAATAAAATCAATATTATAGTTTTCATTTATTACAATATAATTTGATATTAAATCAAATTAATCTCCTTTCAACAAAGTATTTACAAATATTATAACCAAAACCAAGATAAATATTTAAGACGTTATAACAAAATAATTATAAATATTCTAACCAAAAGCCTGATAAATATTGACAAAAGAAAAAAAAATAAGTATAATAAGAATATACGTTTTGAGAGGTGAAATAAATGATTGCAAAATATTGGAAAAAAATAGGACTAATAATTTTAATAATTGCTTGTCTTTTTAATATAATGAGCAAAGTAATCCATCATACAACATTGGGAAATGAATTAAAGTCTTCTGCTACATATTTTGCACAACAAGAAAATAAAGACCAAAACGAGTAACTATTGCACTAAACGTAAATTTATGTTAAAATGTTAAAATTGTTAATTAAGAATAAAGGAAGAGGTGAATACAGAATGAAAGAAGGATTACACCCAAATTATGGAGCATCAAAAGTAATTTGTGCTTGCGGAAACGTAATGGAAACTAATTCAACAAAACCAGAACTTAAAGTAGACGTATGTTCTAAATGCCATCCATTCTGGACAGGAAGTTTAAAACAAAATACAACAGGTGGTAGAGCAGATAAATTTAAGAAAAAATATGGTATTGAATAAAAATAAAAAAGTGTCAAAAGGCACTTTTTTATTTTTTCTGTTATAAAATGCATACTTCAAAAATAAAATGTAAAAAAGGAGGTATGTGGAAGTGGGAAAGGTTGTAGAGGATGTAAATAAAAGAGGGATGGTTTTGCTGAAAGGTATTTTTGTTGCATTTGTACTGACTTTAATATTGGCTCTTATATTTTCAATAGTACTTACATATACAAACACACCCGAAAGTGCGATATTTCCTGTATTGGTAGGAATAACAGCTCTTAGCATATTGATTGGAAGTTCAATAAGTACAATAAAAATAAAGAAAAATGGAATTTTAAATGGTGGAATAATAGGTCTGGTTTATATTTTGCTACTTTATATAATATCAAGTATAGTATCTGGCAGTTTTATATTAAACATAAATTCGATAATTCTAATAATATCAGCTATTTTAGGAGGAATGCTTCGGAGGTGTCGTAGGAGTAAATATAAAATAAAAAAAGTTAGAAATTTTTCTAACTTTTTTAAATTGTTACAACAGGAGTAGAATAATCTAAATTACTTTGAGATTCAAATTCATACCCAAGTGTATATATATTTGTTGCAAGCATATCCTTTGCAAATAGACTTTTGGAAATTTTGTTATTTGAATGATCCATAAATTTTTTAGGAGATGTAATAATATTTAGTTTTTTATTGCGAGTAACAATACTAGAAAGTAGTTGTTTTCCGTTTTCGGTCATTCCCAAAACACGGATATATGGAACTCCTTTTTTAGAATTCTCCATATCTTGTTTTGTAATATCAAGTAAGGCATATAATAAAATTCGTTGAATTCTTGTTTGAGTATATCTCTTGGATTTTACTAAGCTAACCAAATCCGCAACATTGTTGCAAGAATTAGCTGCATTTTTTATAGCATGTTCCAAACCTTCTGAAACATCTGGTAAATCAGCAATCCATTCAACAGGCATTATGCGCAATTTGTACAAAATTTCTTTTTCAAAAGTAGAAAGTCCGTTTACAATTTGACCATGCTTAATTTTATTATCTATAATAGAAAATGTTTCTTCTGGTACAACTTTACTTAAAGAAGATGGCTTTGTTATAATTTTCCTAATTGCGGTAGAACTTGCCAAACCGTCCTTTATTGCTGTACTGTTGTAGTCAGAATCTTTGCGTTTTATGGTCATTGGTGTTAAATTACTTTTCAAATTTCTTAAAGCTTTTAAATATTCAATTCCTAAAATGTTGTTAGGATTTGAAAGTACATTTGCATATTTTCTAATGTCATTTAAATACATCAAAAGAGCTTTTTCACGTGCCTTCGGGAAAGAAATACCTCGTGAAAGTTCGTGATTTAAAAGAGAAACATATTCTTTTGGTTCTGTACATAAAATTTCTGCAATAGAATCTAATATAGTTAAATCCCCAACTTCGCTTCCAAATGAAACAGTATCCACAATTCCAAGTTTATCTAATACACTCATACTGCCATATGCAAAATTTTCTGCACTAGAAATGCTGTAAACAACAGGCAGTTCGATAACCAAATCTATGCCATTTTTAAGTGCCATTTCAGTACGTGACCATTTATCTATAATTGCAGTATCTCCACGTTGTGTAAAATTTCCGCTCATAACACAAACTGAATAATCTGCACCTGATTGTTTTTTTGATTCGTTTAAATGATATAAATGTCCATTGTGAAATGGGTTATATTCAGCAACTATTCCTAATACTTTCTCCATTTTAATCTCCTCATATTTAATAACAATATTGTGTTATTCATAAATTATTGATATAATATCACAAATAAAAATAATTTACAATAATATTGATAGAAATGGAGAGAAAATGGAAAAGATTTTGATTTATACAGATGGTGCATGCTCTGGAAACCCAGGACCAGGTGGGTGGGGAGCAATTTTAATGTACAAAGAACACAAAAAAGAAATCTCAGGAGGAAGCAAAAATACCACAAATAACATAATGGAAATTACCGCAGTATTAGAAGCTTTAAAGAAACTAAAAGAACCTTGTGAGTCCGAAGTTGAAGTATATAGCGATAGTGCATATGTTGTAAATGCATTTAATAATGGTTGGATTTACAACTGGCGCAAAAACAACTGGAAAACAGCATCAGGAGATCCAGTAAAAAATCAAGAACTATGGCAAGAAATGTATGAGTTAGTAAGAAAATTTGATGTAAAGTTCATAAAAGTAAAAGGCCACAGCGACAATGCTTACAACAACAGATGCGACGAACTAGCACGAACAGAACGAGATAAAAATGCATAAGATTTTTGTATATTGATGGAATACTACAAAGATTTGAATTTACATTTGAACTAGCATGGAAAACTATGAAAGATTATATGGAATATGAGGGAATAATCAATAAAATTGGAAGCCCAAGAGAAATAATAAAATCCGGGTTTGCGGAAGGAATTATTGAAGATGGAGAAGCATGGATAAAAATGATGTTAGCAAAAAATAGCCTAGCACATATTTATGACGAAGCAACATCAAGAGAAATATATTACCGGAATAAAAAATGAATATATTTTTTTAATGGGAAAATTAGAAAAAAGATTAAAAGAAATATAGTATTATAGAAACGATAGGATAAGTAATATAATAAAAAAGGCAATGTATTAGTTTAACTAATATGTTGCTTTTTTAAATATTTTTCAAAAAAATTTTTAAAAAAATTAGCACTCTCCTATTTACTTTGCTAAAATATGTGATATAATATAATTTGTAAAAAGAAAAAAGGGGCACATTTTTATTGTTGATATAAATGTGCTTTTAAGTATTTAAGAATAGATGGGAGTGATTTTTATGAATATTCAAAAGTTTACGCAGAAGTCAGTTGAAGCTATACAGAATGCTCAGAGTTTGGCTGTGGAGAATCAGAATGCACAGGTCGAGCAACAACATATTTTGTTGGCTTTGGTAAATCAAGAGGATAGTTTGATTAAAGAATTGCTTAAAAAAATTGGAGTATCAGAAAATTTTGAAATAGAGCTTAATAAACAAGTTGAGGCTATGCCAAAAATGACAGGTGGTGCTAGACAAAGTGGAAGCATTTATGTTTCACAAGATGTGGATATTGCACTTAATAATGCAGAAAGTATTGCTAAGGAAATGAAGGACGAATATGTTTCTGTTGAACATATTATGCTTGCTATATTAAATAATGCTAATAGCAAATTGAAGGACTTATTTAGAACATACAATATCAACAAAAACTCATTCTTAAAAGCATTGTCAAGTGTTAGAGGCAATACAAGAGTAACAACAGATAATCCAGAAACCACATATAATGCACTTAAAAAATATGGTCAAGATTTGGTTGAGCTTGCAAGAAAACAGAAGTTAGATCCAGTAATTGGTAGAGATTCTGAGATTAGAAATGTTATAAGAATTCTTTCAAGAAAGACTAAAAATAATCCTTGTTTAATTGGTGAGCCGGGTGTTGGTAAAACTGCTATTGCAGAAGGTTTAGCACTAAGAATTTTAAGAGGAGATGTTCCAGAAGGTCTAAAAGACTGCACTATTTTTTCATTAGATATGGGAGCCTTGGTTGCTGGTGCAAAATACAGAGGAGAGTTTGAGGAAAGATTAAAGGCTGTATTACAAGAAGTTAAGAAAAGTGAAGGCAAAATAATATTATTTATTGACGAAATTCACACTATTGTTGGTGCAGGAAAAACAGATGGAGCAATGGATGCGGGAAATATTCTAAAACCAATGCTAGCTCGTGGTGAATTGCATTGTATAGGTGCTACTACTTTAAATGAGTACAGACAATATATAGAAAAAGATCCAGCATTGGAAAGACGTTTCCAACCTGTAATGGTAGATGAGCCAACTGTTGAGGATACAATTTCTATTTTAAGAGGACTAAAAGAAAGATACGAAATATATCATGGTGTAAAAATATCAGATAATAGCTTAATTGCAGCAGCTACTTTGTCTCACAGATATATTTCAGATAGATTTTTGCCAGATAAAGCAATTGACTTAATAGACGAAGCATGTGCAATGATAAAAACAGAGATGGAATCTATGCCAACTGAACTTGACGAGGTTTCTAGAAAGATTATGCAATTGGAAATAGAAGAAACTGCTTTAAGTAAAGAAAAAGACGAGATTTCCAAAGAACGTTTAGCAAATATTCAAAAAGAAAAGGCAGAATTGAAAACAAAATTTGATTCTATGAAAGCTAAATGGGAGAACGAAAAGCAAGCAATTGGAAAAGTTCAAAAATTGCGTGAAGAAATAGATCAAGTTAATTCTCAAATAGAAAAAGCAGAAAGAGATTATGAGCTAAATAAAGCCGCAGAATTAAAATATGGAAAATTACCAGAACTTCAAAAACAATTGAAAGAGGAAGAAGAACTTGCAGAAAAGAACAAGGAAACAGGACTTTTAAGAAATAAAGTAACAGAAGATGAAATTACAAAAATTATATCAAAATGGACAGGTATACCAGTAGCTAAACTTATGGAAGGAGAAAGAGAAAAAATATTACATTTACCAGACATTCTTCATAAAAGAGTTATTGGTCAAGACGAAGCTGTTGAAAAGGTATCAGAAGCTATTATGCGTTCAAGAGCAGGAATTGGAGATCCTAAAAGACCAATTGGTTCATTCTTGTTCCTAGGTCCAACAGGTGTTGGAAAAACTGAACTTGCAAAAGCCTTGGCAGAGAGCTTGTTTGACGATGAGCATAATATTGTAAGAATTGATATGTCTGAATACATGGAAAAATATTCTGTGTCTAGACTAATTGGTGCGCCTCCGGGATATGTTGGATATGAAGAAGGTGGCCAATTAACAGAGGCTGTAAGAAGAAAACCATATTCAGTTGTATTATTTGACGAAATTGAAAAAGCACATCCAGATGTGTTCAATATATTATTACAAGTGCTAGATGATGGACGTATTACAGATTCACAAGGAAGGACTGTTGATTTTAAAAACACAATAATTATATTAACATCTAACTTGGGCTCAAACTACATTCTAGAAGGAATTACAGAAAATGGCGAAATAACAGAAGAAGCAAAAGAACAAGTTAATAATTTACTAAAACAAAGTTTCAGACCAGAATTTTTAAACCGTTTAGACGAAATTGTATTCTACAAGCCATTACAGAAAAAAGAAATTTCTAAAATACTAGATTTGCTAATAGTTGACCTAGAAAAGAGACTAGAAGACAAGCACATAAAACTAGAAGTAAGTAATAGTGCAAAAGAATATTTAATAGACAATGGTTATGACGAAGTTTATGGTGCAAGACCATTAAAAAGATTTGTTCAGAAAAAGCTAGAAACTTTGATTGCAAAAGAAATCTTAACAGAAAAGATTTTACCAAACACAACAGTATCAGTTGATTTAAAAGAGAATGAATTATATATAAAATAATTGTAAAAAAATCACAAAATGTTCACACAAATTTTTGTGATATATGATATAATAATAGCAAATTTTGGATTTGGAGTGAAGAAAATGGATTTAAAATTCATAGATGATTATATAAGCAATAAAATTGCGGAAAATGAAGATTTTGTAAGATTTACATTCTACGAATTAAGGGTAAAAAACAATTTATCAGTAGAGGATACTAGCAAATTTTTGGAACTAGCTAAAAATAAGTTCGAAAATATGAAATACAAAGTATTTTTCACAGGAGATAGATATAATTATCAAAATTTGGACAGACTAGTACAAGACAATGAACTTATGATAGCTGTTAAAGAAGCTTAATTGAAAATAGTCACGGAGTTCACACAATAGAAGTAGCAAGTGAACTTGGATTTGGAAATAGAGAATTCGAACTAATAAAACTTGATTAGAATTACAAATTGTGTTAAAATATAAATATCCTTAATTTAAAGGGAGGGAGAAATTATGTTATATGTAATTGGATTGATTATTGCTTTATCTACACTCACACCCCGCCGTGATGACTATGTCATCCACTAATTACTAAACATTACCCTAAAAAGAAGCCATTTTTAATTTTTGGCTTCTTTTTTTAATTTGTAAAGCTTGCTGTATTTACTTTTGAAAACTTTCTTGGTATAATAACTAAATAGCGAAAAAGAGATTTTAGGAGGAAAATAAATGGAACTAAAAAAACTTGTTGCAAATAAAATTGCAGAGATTTTAGATAAAGATAGTAGTGAAATTGAGAAAAGTATTGAGAAATCACCTAATTTGGAGATGGGAGATTTTTCTTTTCCTTGTTTTAGATTGGCTAAGGAATTTAGAAAATCACCACAGGATATTGCTAGTGATATTAAGGACAAGCTAGTTGCTGACGAAATAGAAAAGGTTGAAGTTGTTTCTGGATATGTTAATATTTTTATAAAAAAAGATTTATATGCTCAAAGTGTAATTGAAGAAATTGAAACTAAGCAGGATAAATATGGATCAGAAAATGTAGGAGATGGAAAAAAGGCTTTAATTGAGCATACAAGCATCAATCCAAATGCTTCTCCACACATTGGAAGAGCTAGAAATGCTTTAATTGGAGATTCTATTGTTAAATTACTAAAATTTAATAACTATGAAGTTGAAACACACTATTTTGTAAATGATATAGGAAAACAAATTTCTATGCTTTTAGTTGGAACAAAAGGAAAAGACAATGTTACATTTGACGAACTATTACAATTATATATAGATATAAATAAAGAAGTTAAAGAAAACAAGGAGCTAGAACAAGAAGTGTTTGATAATTTAAACAAACTTGAAAATGGAGATGAAGAAACAATTAAAAGTTTCAGAAATATTGTTCAAATTTGTATAGATGGTCAAAGAAAAATTTTCGCTGAACTTGGAATTCATTATGATTATTTTGATTATGAATCAGACTTTATTTTAAATGGAACAGTTAATGAAATTTTGAAAAAATTAGAAGAAACAGGAAAATTGTTTGAAGCAGAAGATGGCAGACTTGCTATAAATCAAGAAGAATACAAAATTCCAATGAAATCACCGGTTTTAGTTGTAACAAGAGCAGACAAAACATCTTTGTATCCTTTAAGAGATATTGCATATAGTATTTACAAAGCAAATAGAAATGCAGACAAAAACATAATAATTTTAGGTGAGGACCAAAAATTATACTTTAAGCAAATTAGTGCAGTGCTAGATTTACTAGGATACCAAGCACCACAAGCTGTTCATTATTCATTTGTTTTATTACCAGATGGTAAAATGTCTACAAGAAATGGAACAGTGGTATTACTTGAAGATTTTATGAAGGAAATATTAGAAAAAACAAAACAAGAATTAGCTAAAAGAAATAATGGAGAGATTGACGAAGAAAAAGCTAAAAAAATAGCTTATGGAGCTGTTAAATATACAATATTAAAAGGTTCATTAGAAAAAAATGTTATATTTGATTTAGAGAAATCTTTGAGTTTTGATGGAGATACAAGTTTATACATACAATACAATTATGCTAGAATTAACTCAATATTAAATAAAGCAAATTTTGAAAAAATGGAAAAATTAACAAGATTTGATTTACTAAAAGAACCAGCAGAAATTGAACTTATCCAGAAATTAGAAGAATTCAAAACAATAGTAAGTAAAGTAACAGAAAAATTAACACCAAATTTAATTGCAAATTATGTATATGAATTAACAAAAATGTTTTCAAGTTATTATCACGATTATTCAATATTAAATGCTGAAACAGAAGAACTTAAAAACATGAGATTACAACTAATAAATGCAATTGGAATTGTTACTAAAACATCTTTAAATTTACTTGGAATCGACACTGTTGACGAAATTTAATTTTATATAAACCTAATAAAATTTTAAAAATTACATATAATATGAATGCAAAATTTTTTAGGAGGATTATAAAATGGAAAAAAATCAAAAAATAAATTGTACAGTTTCAAGTTGTTTATACAATGACGAAGCTAAATGCAAATGTATGCTAGAAGAAATAAGTGTAGAACCTTGTAGGGATTGCAACACACAAGAACCAGACGAATCAATGTGTGGAAGCTATGAGTATGCAGATGATGGAGAAGACGAATAGTTTTATAGGAGAAGAGCTGAAAGTTTTTATAAATTTTCAGCTTTTTTCTTGACATACATAAAATTTAGAAATAAAATACACTATATTAATAATAGAAATTAAGGAGGAAAAATATTATGCCATTAGTTACAACAAAAGAAATGTTTGAAAAATCAATGAAAGAGCATTTTGCCATAGGTGCTTTTAATGTTAATAATATGGAAATTATACAAGGAATTGTAGAAGCAGCAAGTGAGGAAAATTCACCAGTTATTTTACAAGCATCTTCTAGTGCAATAAAATATGCTGGATACAATTATCTTTTAAAAATGGTAGAGGCAGCTACTATGGAAACAAATATTCCAATAGTATTACACTTAGACCACGGACCAGATTTTGAAACTTGCAAAGCCTGTGTTGATGCAGGATTTACATCTGTAATGATAGATGGTTCTAAATACGATTTCGAAGAAAATGTTGCTTTAACAAAAAAAGTTGTTGATTATGCACATTCAAAAGGAGTTGTAGTAGAAGCTGAACTTGGAAAACTTGCAGGAATAGAAGATGATGTAAATGTTGCAGAAGATGATGCAAGATACACAGATCCAGACCAAGCATATGAATTTGTGCAAAGAACAGGCTGTGATTCACTTGCTATTGCAATTGGAACAAGCCATGGAGCTTACAAATTTAAAGGTGATGCTCATTTAAGATTTGATATATTACAAAAAGTAAAAGAAAAATTACCTAATACACCAATTGTATTACATGGAGCTTCAACTGTAATTCCGGAATTGGTAAATATGTGCAATAATTTTGGTGGAAACATACCAGGGGCCAAAGGTGTACCAGACGAAATACTACATGAGGCAAGTTTAAGTGGAGTATCAAAAATAAATGTTGACACAGATTTAAGATTAGCAATGACAGCTAATATAAGAAGAGTATTTGCAGAAAGCCCAGAAGTTTTTGATCCTAGAAAATATTGTGGAGAAGCAAGAACAGCAATAAAAGAAATAGTACAAAATAAAATTCGCAATGTGTTTGGTTCAAGCAACAAAGCATAATCGAATAGGAAAAGGGAAAGGAATGAACTTTTTATGAAAAAGAAAACAAAAATTGCAATTGTAGTTGCAATAATAGTAATTGCAATTGTACTAGTGGCAGTTTACTTTGCAACAAATACAAACAAAGAAAATAATAGTGGAACAGAAAACAATACCAATAATACTACTAATTCTACTAGTACAGCTACTGCAAGCACACCATTAGAAGAATTGGAAAAATACAACAAAATTGAAGATGGAACATATACCACATACACAACAACTGATGGGGTAAGTTTTATGTATCCAAGCAAATGGGTTAAAGTTGGAACAGACGAAGCGCCAGCTTTTATGGGAGCAGACGGAAAAGGTGCTTCTGTAAATTATGCAACAGATACAATTGGTGGAGATGATACTATTGTACAAGATTTTGATACTTATATTTCGTTCCAAAAATTGTATTTGGTTCAAAAAATGACAATGCTTTCTGATATTGATGAAAACATAGTAAACTTAAATGGTAGAAAGGCATATATTTTAAATTATGATACAGAATCAGAACAAGACGGAAAAACAATACAACTTCATGTTACACAAGTTGCTTTTGAAGACAACGGAAGTGTAAAAATCTTAACCATGGCCGTATTAAAAGACTCATATAGCAGTGTTCAAACAATATTTGATAAAATTACAAAATCATTTATGAAATAAAACCAAATGGCGACATTAAATAAGGACATTATTGAAGTCGCCATTTTACTATATCTATGGAACATATTAGATTTTATGATAATATTATTGTTAATAGTAAAAAATATGGAGGTATTGAATGGATAAATTTAAAGAAATTAGACCAGTTGTATTAGGAATTGCAATGGATAAAAATAAAATATTAGTTAGTGAAGGATATGATAAGATAAAACAACAGACATTTTATAGATGCCTAGGAGGAGGCATAGAATTCTTAGAAACAAGTCAAGAAGCATTAAAAAGAGAATACAAAGAAGAATTAGGTATTGACATTATTGTTGAAGATTTTCTGGGGATTTCAGAAAATATATTTACATATCAAGGAAAAAAAGCTCACGAGCTAATTTTGTTTTATAATATAAAAATACAAGAAAAGGACATCAAAGAAAAATACCATATAATAGATGATAATTGTGAAGTCGATGCTTATTGGGTTGACGTTAATGAATTTAAGAATAATAAAAAAAATATATATCCAGAACAGATGCATAAATATATATAAATTTATCATATTAATACATAATGAAAGTTTAATTGACAAAATGTATAAAAATGTGATATTATATAAAGAAATTGAAAATGGGAGTATTTATGGTAACAACAATTTATTTAATAAGACATGCAGAATGTCAAGGTAATATCGAAAATAAACTTTCTGGTATAACAGATTTTAAGTTAACTCAAAAAGGACAAGAACAGGCAGTGCTATTAGCAAGTAAATTGAAAAAATATAGAATAACAGAGTTATATTCTAGTCCTCTTTTAAGAGCCGTAGATACGGCGAGAACTGTTATGAAAGAGTGCAACATAAATTTGGTAAATATTGCAAATGATTTACATGAGATTGATTACGGGGTTTGTGACGGAATGTGTTGGACCGATATAAATAAAAAATATCCCAAAATAAAAAAAGAATGGAAAGAAGTCTACCATTATCCTGTAGGAATACCAAATCAAGAGGATTTCATTGAATTACAAAAAAGAATAAAAAATTGTATTTTAAAAATTACTAATGACAATTTAGGGAAAAGGATTGCTATTATATCTCACGGAATTGCTATTAGTAGTTTTTTATGTTTGGTTAAAAAATTAAATATTGAAGAGTGTAATAAATTAAAACAGCAAGAAAATACATCATATAGTATTTTGGAATATAAAGACGAGAAATTTAGTTTAATAGAGGAAGCTAAATCAGAACATCTAAAAGGAATGATTTTATGAATAGAAAAGAAATTGATGAAAAATATGAAGAATGTATTTATTTTTTGGTAGAAAAACTACAAGAAAGCAAAAATAATACAAATACATTGATTCATAGTATTAGAGTTGGATTAAATATTCAAAAAGATGGATTTGATACTAATATGGTAAAAGCAGGTTTTTTGCACGATATCTTTGAGGATACGAATATATTGAAAAGTGAATTGAAAAATAAATACAATAATAAAATTGTGGAATTAATATTAAATACTACTGCTGATTATTCAGTTGGAAATGAAGAAGAAGTATTAGTTGATATGTATGCTAGATGTTTGAAGTATGGTGATGATGCTCTATTATTAAAATGTTATGATATTGAAGACAAAATGCAATATTATAAATATTCAATTGACAAAAAACTTGTTTATATACATAATTATAAATATAAATTATTTTTGGATATTTCAAAGGATAAAATTTCTAATTATAAGATATGGAAAAAAATGCAGAATGAATACGAAGAATGTAAAAAAACATGGAAATCTAATGGCTTAATATAAGGTGGTATTATGAATTTTAAAAATAAAATTGTAGTAATTACAGGTGCAAGCAATGGAATTGGAAAGGCATGTGCAGAAAGTTTTTTAACAAAAAATGCTAGAGTGTATGGTATTGATACTGATAAAGATAATGGTGAAAAAATCGAAGAAAAATTTAAGAATTTTACTTATATACAAGGTGACATATCAAATGAGATTGATATATCTAGGGCAAAAAAAATAATTTTAGATAAAGAAGGAAAAGTTGACATTTTAATAAATAATGCAGCGAAACAGACTTCATCATCTTTTTTTGAAACGAGTATAGAAGATTTTAAAAATGTTATAAATACAAACTTGATAGGGACTTTTATCTGTTCAAAAATAATTGGAGAACTAATTGATAATAATGGCAAGATTATTAATATGCTGTCTGTACATAGTGAGGTTGTCAGAAAAAATAAGTATGCTTATGATGCCTCAAAAGCTGGCATTGAAATGTTAACAAAAGAAATGGCATTAGAGTTTGTTGACTCAGATATTAGCGTATTGGGTATCTCTTATGGAGCATGCAATACAGATATGAACAAAGAATGGATAAATATAAAAGAAAAAAGGAATGAAACACTAGAAAAGATACCAATGAAATGGATTGCAGAGCCAAAAGAAATTTCAAATTTTGTAATTAGTGTTTTAGAGAATTTTAGTGATTATACAACTGGAAATATATTTACTATAGATGGAGGAAGAAGCTTATTGAGATGATAAACAATAACAACATTATTAATATATATAATCAAAACATTAATAAGAATAATATTAATGGTTCATTTTATATAGGAGAATATCCATTCTTCTATAAAATTAATTCATATTATGAATATAAAAAAGAACTAAATGGATATAAAAAAATAAAGCAATATTATAATGTTCCAAGGCTCATATATAAAAATTCCCAAAACAATAATGGAATACTTATATATGAATATAATAGAAGCATTTACGATAATCATGGATTATTGGTAGATTATTTTGCTAAAAATAATACAATAACAAAAGATTTTATTATGATACTTAATCAATACAAGAGTGTATTTGAAAAGACTTTGAAATTTAAATATACAAAAAATGTGGATATTTTCTTTAAAGATAGAGTTAAAAGTAGATTGGAAAAATATTACAATGAAGATTTCTATAATCCCATAAATGAATTAAAACCTATTAAGTTTAAAAATGAAACTATAAACTTACAAAAAGTACAAAATATAATTAAAGATGTAAAAAAATTTTATAGTTTTCAAAGACAGACATATACAATTATTAGTCAATGTGATCCAAACGATTTGAATGTATGTGAAGATGGAATGATACTTGATTATTTATGTGGCGGAGATACACCATTAATGGCTGAATTTGCTACTTTTGTTTGGTATTATATTGTACAAGGCGAATATTTATCATTAAAATATAATAAAAAAGCCTTTGAAAAGCATGAGAAAATATACCAAAAAAAGAATGAGGTATTTTTATCCGATAATTGTTTAAGATTTAATATAAGACCGATTAGAAAAGATGCTATAAATATGTATATAGATTTAATAATAGAACCTATTATTAAAAAAACAAACTTTGAAAATTGGTATGAAGAATTTAAAAATTATTTATCTATGAAAATTTTAGCAGTATTTAACCTAAATAATATGGAACAGAAAGATAAAATATTATCTCTTGCATATTTAATTCTATTTTATGAAAAAGATAACATAAAAAGTACAGATGATTTGAAAAAATTTTTAAATAGTATTTATTAGAGGAGAAATAATGAAAACAAATTTAAATTCAAATAAAACTATTGTGGGATTTAATGTTGGGCATAATGGAAGTTGTACAATTATAAAGGAAAATGATATCATATCAATTCCTGAAGAAAGGTTAAACAGAAAAAAGTATTCAGAAGGATATATGTATTCTTTTATATATTGCTTAAAAGAATTAGGAATCGAAGCAAAAGATGTTGACCTATTTGTATCAAGTAATTATGGAGAGTATTTACCCGACGAATATATGGGGGATTTCGATATATTAGGGGTAGATAGTAAAAAATTTATATCAGTAGATCACCACTTATCTCATGCATACAGTACATATTTCATGTCTCCATTTGAAGAAGCAATGATAATTATTGTTGATGGTCAGGGAAATTTGAATACTACTGAAAGCTATTATATAGCCAAAAATAAAATAATAACAAAAATTGGCGGTAATAATTCACAACGCTCAAAATATAAAGGAATTGGGAGAACTTACGAGACATTTACTAATTATTGTGGTTGGAGTGCACAAGAAGCTGGTAAAACAATGGGGCTAGCCTCATATGGTAAAGAAAAATATCCTAATATTGATTTATATGAAATAAATGATGAATGTGAAATTGGTAGTAAATGTGAAGGAAAATATTATCATGGCTCTTATAATTTTTGTAAAAAGAATAATATGGATTTTGGTAAAATGGGATTAGGTTTTGACAACAAAGATGCTGCATATTTTGTGCAAGATAGAACAGAGAAAATAATTATTGAATTAGTAAAAAGATTATATGATAAATATAAGATAAAAAATTTATGTCTGGCAGGTGGAGTATTTCTAAATGGAGTAATCAATAATAAAATTCTTAAAGAAACTGAAATAGAAAATGTATTTGTTCCTCCATTCTGTGATGATACAGGTCAATCAATAGGTAATGCTCTTTATGGATATTATCATCATTTTAATTATTCTAACAGATTTAAGTTAAAAAATGCATATTTTGGTAGAGAATATACAGAAGATGAAATTTTAGATGTGCTAGAAAAAAAGCAAATTAAATATGTATTACCATATTCAGTTAAAAGTTTTGATTTTAATTATAAAAAAAGTAAAAATATAGAGATGGATACTGCAAAAATCTTAGCGGAAGGAAATATTATAGGGTGGTTTCAAGGAGGATCAGAAATTGGCCCAAGAGCTTTGGGACATAGAAGTATTTTATGTGCTCCATATCCAAATGAAATGAAAGATAAAATAAATGCAGAGATAAAACATAGAGAGATGTTTAGACCTTTTGCTCCAGCGATTTTAGAAGAAAAAGTAAATGAATACTTTGAACTTAATATTCCTTCTCCTTATATGTTAAATATTGGACAAGCAAAAGAAGAAAATGCAAAAAAAATTCCAGCGACTCTTCATGTAGATAGTACAGGTAGAGTCCAAACAGTTAATAAAGTGGACAATGATAAATTTTATAATTTATTAGTGGAATTTTATAATATTACAAATGTTCCAGTATTGTTAAACACTTCATTTAATCGTGGAGGAGAACCAATAGTAGAAAGTCCCAAAGATGCTCTTGTTATGTTTTGTAATACTCCTATGGATTATTTAATATTAAATGATTATATAATATGGAAAGGAGAAAATAATATTTAATGAAAAGTGTTATTAGTTTTAATGGAGTCGATGGAAGCGGAAAAACAACACAGTTGGATTTGCTAGTAAAAGATAATCCAGATATTATTGAAAAGATTGATGGACTTGATAAATATTATCCTTTTTCAAAGTTGCCAAAGGACAGCTTTGAATGGTGGTTTCATGAGAGTTCTGCCCAGCAATTTGTTGATGTTATCTATGAAAGCTTAAAAAATCGCAATTTGAACATAATACATTCTAAAAAACCAATAGTTATAGTAGATAAAGGAATAAAAAATTTCGATGCTAGAGTAATTGCTACTCTTATGTATAAAGGGATAAGTAAAGATGAAGCAATAAAAATGGTAGAACAAGCAAAATTAAATTTTGGAGTAGATTCTCTTGAAGATAAAGATTTGTTTTTTAATATTGCTAAAAGTATTAAATTAAGGAAAGAATTAACAAGACAAAGAAAATTTACAGGATTAATTTTAGACAAAGCTCGAACATATAGTGAATATCAAGAATATCAAAATGAAATTATTCAAGAGCAAATTGAAAATGGTGATTATGATGAATTTGATGCAACTGGTTCGATTGAAGAAGTTTATCAAAAATTAAATAGTGTTATTTTTGATGAATTAAAAAAGACTACTCTTTTTCCAAATCAAGATAAAAAGATTTATGCATTAGGAGGACTAAGTGAATGTGGAAAAAGTGGAACTGGAAAATATTTAAGTAAAAAGCATGATATATGGAACTTAAAGTTTAGATATTTTCTTGAACAAATGGCTCAGAGATATGATGTAGATGATCCGTTGAAGTTTTACAGAAATAATAGTGCTCTAGTATCACTTTTAGAAATAAATCAAATTGCTATGTTATTTCAAAAGCAATATTATAAAGATGCAATTTCATTAGAAAGTCTTCATGATTTTGAATTAACGAAGGCATTAAAAGCTCAATTAGGAGAACAATTTTTGATTATGTATATAGATACTAATTTGAAAAACCGAGTTATAAGAAATGCATTAAGTGAAGGAATAGATGTAAAACAATCAATGGAACAAGTACAAGCAAAAGATGTTGAAAAGAGAGCGATGGGAGCAGATAAGATTAAAGAAATTGCAGACTTTGTAATTGATAATAATGGGACAAGTTATGAATTATATAGTAAGTTAGATACTATTGCTTCTGCCAAAACTAAATATACTGGTGAATTGTACGATGAAAATCAAAAAAATATTCCAGATAGTTACAGAGAAGCTATAAAAATATTTAAAGAAGAAATCTTAGCTAAGTTTGGAAATAAAGTAAAATTATTAACATTAACAGGAAGTTGTGCAAGAGAATGTGTACATGATGGGTATAGTGACATAGATACAATTATCGTCATGGAACCTTATGATAAAGACATTAGGAAAGATTTGAATGATATTGTAAAACAAATTCCTATAAAAGTTGGTACAACAGTATTTAGTGCAAGAGAATTGCAGGATGATGAATTAGATACTAAAACGAAATATGCAATATATAAAATGGAACAAGGAGATTTCCAACCATTAATATATGATCGTACATTAAATTTGAAAAAATACACATTTGATGATATAAAATTAGCATATAGAGAGTGTATGCCAAGTGAATTGCATGTTCTAAGAAGAAGTTTATATGAAGAAAACGAAAAGAATTATGATGTAATTTTTAAGAATGCTTCACATATTATGAGAAATATTTTAATACAAAATGGAATAGATTGTCTAGATTATCATGATGTATATAAAAAATTTGCTTCATTATATAATTTGCCAGAATTTAATACAGAGCAAGTTATTAAAGGGGAAAACAAATCACAAATATTTAATTATGCAAATATTATTGTTGATATGATATCAAATCCAAATAAAGTAAAGGAGAATGAAAGTATGGAAAGTAATAAAAAAAGAATAACTTCTAGAGGTTTACTAGTTATACCAGATGAAGATGGAAAAAAATGTTTAGCTTTAGTTCACAGATTAAAACCAAGTAAAACTAATCCAGAAATAATTGATGATTTCTTTGTAGTTCCTGGTGGTGGTGTAGAAGAAGGAGAAAAAGTTAAAGAAACAGCAGTGCGTGAAATACAAGAAGAATTAGGAATACAATCAGAAACAATTCGATTATTGTATACTCAAGAAAATGAAACAAATGTACATAATTATTTTCTTTGTAAATATGTTGATGGAGAATTTGGAACTGGAACAGGTCCAGAATTTACAGATCCACAGCATATTAAAAAAGGAGGACATTATATTCCAACACTGATTCCATTAACGGAAATATATAATACAAATTTAGTACCAAGTGAGCTAAAAAGTGCTTTACGAGTTGATTTAGTGTTGAATGGATTTAATATGGAAAATATTAAGTATAGGGATATATCAAAAGTTCAAGAACAAGACATAGAACGATAAAATATATTTAATTTAGGAGGGGTAAAAATTTTCCCTCCTTTTATTACGCTTTATATTCTACAATTATTTATAAATGGCTGTTATCTCATTTTTCTTATATACATTTCAGCATCTTTTTTAGCTAATTCTTCTCTTTTGTCATATAATTTTTTTCCCTTGCATACACCAAGTTCAACTTTAACTTTGTTGCCTTTAAAGTATAAGCTAATTGGAATTAAGGTATAATTCTTTTGTTTGGTTAAATTATAAAGTTTAAGGATTTCGCGTTTATTAAGTAATAATTTTCTATCTCTTAACGGGTCTTTATTAAAAATATTTCCGTGTTCATATGGACTTATGTGCATTCCATAAACAAAAATTTCTCCATTTTTTATTCCTGCATATGAATCCTTAATATTAACTTTGCCATTTCTAATAGATTTTATTTCTGTGCCATAAAGTACAATTCCGGCTTCAATGGTGTCTTCTATAAAATAATTATGTTTAGCAGTTGGATTTTTTGAAATTACACTACTCATATTATATCTCCATTTCTTATATGCCTAATTAAGGCATTGTTATAGTCAATGTAAAAAATTTATCATATGTTCTAAAATATAATACAATAATTATAGCATCAAAATACCCAAAGTCAATATGTAAGGCAGACAAAAATGCCTGCCTAAAATTATTTGTTACGTTTTTCGTTAGTTTTTTGGGCATCATAGTACCAGATAAGAGCAACTATTGCTACTGCTAAAACAACTATAACAGCCCAAGTCCAAGCGGTAGGGCTCATTCCAAGAACATTGCTTTCAGTACCGGTTGATGTTCGGATTGCTGTGTAGTCATTATTGTTTACAGCATCTTTTACATTGTTTCCAACATTTTGTACTGCTCCACCCATTTTATCCCAAGATTCTTTAACTTCTGAGCCAATGTCTTTCATACCGTTTTCTATTGCACTTTCTGCAAGAACAGTATTACTCAAAAATAATGTAGCAAATAAAACAATTAATGCAATTAAAATTTTTTTAGTCATAATTTACCTCCAAAATTATTGATAATTTTCTATTCGAAAACTAATAATATTATTAGTTGAAAAAAATAAAATATTCAAATAAAAATAACTAAAAAAGGCAAAATATGTAGAAAAATGCACAAAAAAATATGGGAAATATATCCCATATCAAAAAAATTATCTTAATCTAATTATTATTGCAATACCTAAAAGAATTAACAAAATTCCGATTACTATAAGCAAAATATTTAAAATATTGTTTAGTCCTAAATCTGCTTCTGGTAAAGAAGAAAGTGAGCTTACACTAGCACTTCCACTTGAAGCAGATGATGTTAATGATGTAGAATCAGAAGAACTTGAACCTAATGTGCTTGGTGTATTTCCAAGAGAAGAACTTGTGTTTGAAGCAGTATTTAAATTGTTGCTAGGTACAGTAGAGTTAGTTGTGCTTGTATTATCTGCTGTATTGTTTAAGTCCATATCAATTGCAAAACTTGGTACTGTGAAAAATAATAAAATTGTAAGTAAAAGTAATACTAATTTTAATTTTTTAATCATTCTAAAATTCCTCCTAAAAATGATGGCTCATTTATAAACATTATGATATAATAATACACAAAATAGAATGAAAAGTCAAGGGATGAATTGAGGGGACGGAGAAAAAAGCGTTGAGGTTGGCGGTTGTCCGTGCAAAAAACAAAAAAACGGAGGGAGATTATGAGTAGGATGGTAAAGATTGCATTTATGGTAGTGGCAATAGTTATATTGGTTATTTTGGGAATAAATTTGTTTGTTGTGCTTTCTACAAGAAGAGATATCGTTTCAGAGGAGAAAGCAGCTGAACTTGGAGATGTGGATTGTATTATTGTTTTGGGATGTGGAGTGAAGAATAATAAACCAACTCCGATGCTTGAAGATAGATTACTTGAAGGAATTAGGCTTTATAAAAATGGGACATCCGCTAAAATAATTATGACGGGAGATCATGGTAGACAGGATTATGACGAAGTTAATGTAATGAAACAATTTGCAATTGATAAGGGAGTTCCGTCAGAAGATATTTTTATGGATCATGCTGGTTTTTCTTCATATGATAGTATTTACAGAGCAAAAGAAATTTTTCAAGCAAATAAAGTTGTTATTGTAACACAAAAATATCATTTATACAGGTCGATATATATAGCTAAAAAGCTTGGAATGGAGGCATATGGAGTAGCTTCAAATCCAAGACCATATGCAGGTCAATGGGCAAGAGAAACCAGAGAAATTGTTGCTAGAAATAAGGATTTTTTTAAGGCCCTAATAAAACCACAATCAACTTATCTGGGAGAAACCATTCCGGTAAGTGGAAATGGTAATGCTACAAATGATAAATGATATATCTTGATTATGGAAAAATTGGAAAATGAGCAAAAGGTATTGCAATTTGGAAATTTGTTGTGGTAA
>OLGM01000031.1_pt1 | contig 91677 bp, 88 predicted proteins | sample 1606001 | NCBI WGS metagenome assembly OLGM01 (sample SAMN03283294) | human gut metagenome | biome: human-associated habitat; material: feces | host: Homo sapiens | place: Peru | collected 2012
CAAGGAAAAAGAGTGTTAGTTGTAGATGTTGATCCTCAGAGTAATTTAACTACTTTAAGGCTGAGTAAGTATGCTAATTGCAATTTTAAAATTAAGTATAGAAATACTAATTCTATATTTTAAAATAAAAAAGGTTATTTCTAAAATTATGAAATAGCCTTGATACATAATTAAATTACATTACAAAATTGTAATATTGAGTAATATTAGAATGACGACTTATATGATAAAAAATGATAATATTACTGCAATAAATTACTTTTTAGTAAAGAAGGGATTAGCATTATATGAAATTAGTTAAAAAGATTACAATAACAGTTTTATTAATATTTATTTGTATAGGAAGTTATTTTATTTGTAGTGGTTATCAAATGTATAAGAATGCCATAAATAAAATGCCATTAAAGGATAAAATTACAACAATTAGGCAAAAAGAAGATTATACAAAAATTGATGATATGCCTCAAATATATTTAAAAGCAGTTGTATCAGTTGAAGATCATAGATTTTACAAACATTTTGGGATAGATGTCATTTCTATTGGAAGAGCATTTGTAAATGATATAAAAAAAATGAAATTTGTAGAGGGAGGAAGCACAATTACCCAACAACTAGCCAAGAATATCTATTTTACACAAGATAAGAAAATAGTAAGGAAAGTTGCAGAAATTTTTATGGCATTTAGCATAGAAAGTAACTACAATAAGGATGAAATATTAGAATTATATTTGAATACTTCATATTTTGGCAATGGATTTTATTCTGTTAAGTCAGCAAGTTTAGGTTATTTTAATAAATTACCAAAAGATATGAATGATAGTGAATCAATTATGCTAGCAGGAATCCCAAATGCTCCGTCTTTATATAATCCAATTCAAAATAAAAATTTAGCAATTGAAAGACAGAGGCAAGTTATAAATAAAATGATTAAATATGGTAACCTAGATAAAGTTGAAGCAGAAAAAATTATAAAATAATTATATTTAATTTTCTGAATTATTATAATTTATAAAATTAAAGTGATATAATATGAATGATTAAAAAAGCAAATTATGAAAGGAGACAAACTATGAAAAAAATATTAATTATAGAAGATGAAAAAATCATCAGAAATGAGTTAAAATCTTTGTTAGAAAATTCAGGGTATGAAGTATTAATTATAGAAAAGTTTGATAATGTTAAAGAAAATATAAAAAATATGAAATTTGATTTAATTTTAATGGATATTAATTTACCTAATAAAAATGGTGAAATTTTATTAAAAGAAATTAGAAAAGAATCTAATGTTCCTATTATTATGGTTACGAGCAGGGTAGGAGAAGTAGATGAAGTTTTATCTATATCTTATGGTGCAGACGATTATATTACTAAGCCATATAACCCAACAATCTTATTATTGAGAATACAAAATATATTTAAACGAATGGATAATAATATGGACGACTTATTTTATGATAATATTAGTGTTAATCCACAAAAAGGAATATTGAAACAAGGTGAAAAGGTATTAGAACTAACTAAAAATGAAATGATTATCTTTACATATCTTTTAAGTAATCGTGGTAGAATAGTAACTCGTGATGATTTAATGACAGACTTATGGAACAATGATGAGTTTATCAATGACAACGCTCTAACAGTAAATATTAGTAGATTGAGAAATAAATTACAAAATTTTGGACTTGAAAATAGAATTGAAACAAGAAAAGGACAAGGGTATAAATTATTATGAGTTTTAAAAAATATTTATTAGATAAAACAGTACAGATAACTGTGTCAATTGTTGGATTCATAATTGCTATTCTTATGTTAAACGCATTTAAAGTGGAAAATGATTTGAAAATAGCATTGACAATATTATTTTTTTTAGTTGCAACATTTAATATTATTTTTGATTATTTCAGGAAATACAAATTTTACAAAAAAATATTAAATACGCTTGATAAGTTAGATAAAAAATATTTAATTTTAGAAATGTTAAAGAAGCCAAACTTTTATGATGGCGAAATTTTTTATCAAATTCTTTATGATATAAACAAGTCAATGATTGAAAATGTAAAAGAATATAATTTAAGTATTACCGATTTCAAGGAATATGTAGAAATGTGGATTCATGAAGTAAAGATTCCAGTAGCAAGTTTAACTTTATTAATTCATAACAACAAAAATATGTTTGATAAGAGATATATAGAACAAATTAGAAAGTTAGATAACTATATAGATCAAATTTTATATTTCGTTCGAAGCGAAAATGCCGAGAAAGATTATCTTATCAAAGAAATTGAATTGCAGAAGATTATCAAAGATGTTGCTTTAAAAAATAAAGATGACTTATTAGAAAACAAAGTTAATCTTGAAGTTGATATTCATAATGAAAAAGTTTTAACGGATTCAAAATGGTTAGAGTTCGTATTAAATCAGATTATAAACAATAGTATTAAATATAAAAAAAATAATAACGATCCAATAATAAAAATCAGTGTAAAAGATGAAAAAGATAAAGTATATCTAACTATTTGGGATAATGGAATAGGAATACCTAAAAATGATATAAAAAGAGTATTTGATAAATCTTTCACTGGTGAAAACGGTAGAATAATGGCAAAATCAACAGGTATGGGACTTTATATTGTCAAGAAATTATGCGATAAATTAGGACATAAGATAATTATTGAATCTGAAATACATAAATATACCAAAATTACAATTATCTTTTATAAAAATGATTTTTATAAAGTTGATTAAAGTTTATGCAGATTTGGATACTAAAAATAAATATTACAAAATTGTAATATTCTGTAATATTAGAATAACGACTAATCCTATCTTTTATATTACAATGTAATCAGAAAGGAGAAAGATTATGGAAAATATCTTAAAAATTGATAAAATTGAAAAATATTATGGCAATAAATCTAGTCTTACAAAAGCAATTGATAACCTATCATTTGATGTTGAAAAGGGAGAATTTGTTGCAATAATGGGAGCAAGTGGCTCTGGAAAGACTACTCTTTTAAATTGTATATCTACAATTGATAAAGTTACATCTGGACATATTTATGTAGCAGGTAATGATATCACAAAATTAAGAGGAAATAGTCTAAATAAGTTTAGAAGGGAAGAGTTAGGTTTTATATTTCAAGATTTTAATTTACTTGATACTTTAACTGCTTATGAAAATATTGCTTTGGCACTTTCTATTCAAAATGTGAATTCAAGAGAAATTGATACAAGAATTAAAAAAGTTGCAAAAGAACTGGATATTGTTAATGTACTTAATAAATATCCATATCAAATGAGTGGAGGTCAAAAGCAAAGAGTCGCTAGTGCAAGAGCAATAATTACTAATCCAAAGTTAATTCTTGCAGATGAACCAACAGGTGCATTGGATTCAAAGTCAGCTAAAATGCTTTTAGAAAAATTTGATTATTTGAATAAAGAATTACAAGCAACAATTCTTATGGTGACACATGATGCGTTTACTGCAAGTTATTCTTCAAGAGTCATATTTATCAAAGATGGCAAAATTTTTAATGAAATAATTAAAGGAACAAATTCTAGAAAAGAATTTTTTGATAAAATAATAGATGTTGTAACATTACTTGGTGGTGACTTAAACGATGCTCTTTAAGTTATCATTAAAAAATATTAGTAAGAGTATAAAGGATTATGCCATCTATTTCTTTACTCTGATACTAGGTGTTGCAATTTTTTATGTGTTCAATGCAATAGATGATCAGTCAGTTATGATGAAGGTATCATCAACAACAGCAGAAATAATAAAACTTATGACCAATGTTCTTTCTGGTGTTAGCGTGTTTGTATCTATAATATTAGCGTTTTTAATTGTTTATGCAAGTAGATTCTTAATAAAAAGAAGAAATAAAGAATTTGGAGTTTATTTAACGCTTGGAATGAGCAAAAAGAAAATATCCTTAATATTATTTATTGAAACATTAATAATAGGTATAGTTTCATTGGTAGTTGGTTTAGGAATAGGTTTTTTATTATCACAATTGATGAGTATTTTGGTTGCTAATATGTTTGAAGCAGATTTAACTAGATTTCAATTCGTATTTTCAACAAATGCTTGTATTAAAACTTTGATTTATTTTAGTATTATGTATTTTGTAGTTATGATATTTAATACTATAAATATTAGTAAATGTAAATTGATAGATTTAATGCATTCTAACAAAAAATCTGAAAAAATAAAATTAAAAAATCCATTGTTTTGTACAATAGTGTTTATTATTTCTTGTATAGCATTAGGATTTGCTTATTATCAGGTTACTGGTGGTATTGAGAAAATGACTTATGCAAATAGTATTTTTGTTCCTATGGGAATAGGTGCTGTTTCAACTTTCTTTGTGTTTTGGTCTTTATCGGGATTGCTTTTAAAAATATTTATAAGTATGAAGAACACTTATTATAAAGGGTTAAATAGTTTCACCCTTAGACAGTTTTCAAGTAAAATAAATACTATGACTTTTTCGATGACCATAATATGTTTGATGTTATTTATAACGATTTGCGTGCTATCGAGTGCAATGTCTATGAAAATATCTATGACAAATAATTTGAAAAAATTGGCTCCAGCAGATGTTCAAATTGGTAAGTTTATAAATGTAACTGATTATGAGTATTATTCTGAAAAACAAATAGAAGATTCAAAAATTTCAATATATGATACACTTGAAAAATTAGGCTATGATGTAGATAACAAACTTAAAGATATAGTAAAACTTGATGTTTATAACTTTGATAATATTGACTTAAAAACCAGTATGGGATCTTACTATGATATTGCAAAGGATAAATATCCTTTAATGCCATACAATAAGAAGGAAAGTATTGTAAAGATAAGTGATTACAACAAAATTGCAAAATTGTTTGGACTAAAAGAATATACATTAAATGATGATGAATATTTTATTGTTGCTAATTATTCAGAATATGTAAAATTCAGGAATGAGGGACTTAAGGCATATACAATACTTAATATAAATGAAAAGGAATTAAAACCAAAATATGATAGTTGTGTAGAAGGTTTTATTGCAATGAATTCAACATATTCAAATATGGGAGTTTTTGTTGTTCCTGATAATGCAGTAAATGATTCAATGAAAAAATATGAATATTTAACTGCTAATTATAATGTTACAGATATAAATGAGAAAAATCTTTCGGAAAAAGAGTTAAGTGAAATTTGCAAAGAAAATTCTAATAATACTGTTATTGATTTTGATTCTAAAATGACAATTAAAGAAAATAGTATTGGACTAGGTGCAATGGTTACCTTTATAGGATTATACTTAGGTATTATATTCTTAATTTCTTGTGCTGCAATTCTAGCACTTAAAGAATTATCGGAATCAAGTGATAATGTAGAAAAGTTTAATATGCTAAGAAAAATAGGCGTAGATGAAAAAATGATTAATAAAGCATTGTTTAGACAAATTGGTATATTTTTTATGTTTCCGTTATTAGTTGCAATTATACATTCTGTATTTGGAATTAAATTTTGTAATTTTTTGTTAAGTGCCTTTGGAGCCGCTAATTTAGTATCATCAATAATTGGTATTGCAATATTTATTGTTGCGATTTATGGAGGATACTTCTTAGTAACTTATATTTGCAGTAAAAATATAATTAAGGAAAAATAATATATCTGATAAAACGATAAAAGAGGCTATTACAAGCCTCTTATTTTAATACTCCAATTTCTCCATATCAAATAATGGAGAGTCATAAAAATCTTTAAGTTCTATTTTTAAAGTTTTACATATTTTAAAGATAATTGTAGAACTTGGATTATCTACATTGTTTGCCAGTAATGCTCTTAATGTTGATGGCGCAATAGCAGATAATTCAGCAAGTTTTTTGTATTGCTTTTTTTATCAAAAAATGATGGAAATAAATGGATTTGGAGGGGGGAGTAAGAAATGTTTGAAGAATTATTAATATCAGTACTATTTATTATTGTTTTAATTATTTTGTGCATAATTTCTAATTTGTATTCAAAAAAGGAAAAAGAAACAATAAAAAATAACGATACTGATTGGATGAATATATTTAAAAAGAAAGAAAAAATAAATGAACTAAATAGATTATTGATAGATGAGTTAATTGAAGATATTGTTGTTAGTGAAGATGGTAATACAAAAGTAATATTCAAATATGAAGATAAATATTTTGAGGCTCTTGACTTTATAAATAAACAAAAATATGATATAATACTTTCAAGTTAAAAACGAAAAAACAAATACCTTTAAGTATTTTTTTAAATGATAGAATAGAAAGAAGTGATTAAAATGGATATGTACCAAAAAAGAAAAATCAGAGCAGAAAAGAAAAATAATGATAGTCAAAAAAGTTTACCATCAACGAGTATCAACTGGTACCATGGGCACTTGGCTCAGACACAGGAGGATCAATACGTGAACCAGCAGCATTTTGTGGAGTAGTAGGATTAAAACCAACTTATGGATTAGTTTCAAGATATGGATTAGTTGCATTTGCATCATCACTAGATCAAATTGGACCCATCACAAAAGATGTACGAGATTCAGCAATGTTATTAAATATAATAACAGGACATGATGAAAAAGACTCTACATCATACGATAGACCAAAAGAGGATTATGTAGCAGCATTAAAAAATGATGTAAAAGGATTAAGAATTGGAGTACCAAAAGAATTCTTGGGAGAAGGAATACAAGATGATGTTAAAGAGCAGCTACAAAATGCAATAGAGACATATAAACAATTAGGAGCAAAAGTTGAAGAATGTTCACTAGGCATAGCTGAATATGCTTTAGCAACATATTATATAATTGCATGTGCAGAAACAAGTTCAAATTTAGGCAGATTTGATGGAATACGATATGGATATAGAGCAAAAGACTTTACAAATCTAAAAGAATTATACAGAAAGTCAAGAACAGAAGCTTTCGGAGAAGAAGTAAAGAGAAGAATAATTCTTGGAACTTATGTATTATCATCAGGATATTATGATGCATATTATAAAAAAGCACAAAAAGTTCGTACATTCGTAAAAAAGCAATTTGATGAAAACTTTAAAAAATATGATGTATTATTAACTCCAGTAGCACCAACAACAGCATTTGAGATTGGATCAAAATCAAATAATCCAATTGAAATGTATCTAGCAGATATCTGTACAGTTTCAATAAACATCGCAAGTGTACCCGCAATCTCGATACCTTGCGGAGTAGATAAAAATGGAATGCCAGTAGGAATGCAATTAATAGGAGATAGATTCAGTGAAGCTAAACTACTAAATGCAGCTTACACATTTGAACAGAAAATACAATTTAAACAAAATCATAAACCAGAATTCAAAAAATAAAATGATTGGAGATAAAGATGAAAAAATCTGTAAAAATCATTGTGATTTGTCTTATAATTGTAGCTATATTTATAGCTATTGATATAATTAATAATAAAGTTGAACAAAATAATATAAACAATAATATAATAGATGAAACTACAAATAATATAAATGAGAATTATATAAGTAATGTAGTAAATAAAAATAATAAAGTAACTGATAACAGTTCAATAATTGAATGCAAAGAAAAAGTCAAGCAAATAATGAGCAAAATGACTTTAGAAGAAAAAGTTGGACAAATGTTTTTAGCAAGATATCCATCTTCAGGAGTAACAAATGAGATTGAAGATGGAAAACCCGGTGGCTATATTTTATTTGGAAGAGATTTTGATAATAAGACCAAAAGCAAAATAATTTCTGAGCTTGAAAACAATCAAAAAGCAAGCAAAATAAAAATGATATTAGGAGTAGATGAAGAAGGAGGAACAGTTGTAAGAGTAAGTTCCCATAAAGCATTTAGAAGCTCTAAGTTTTTATCACCACAGGAAATTTATAATAAAGGTGGAATAGATGCAGTATTGCAAGACTCAGAAGAAAAATCAGGATTGCTAAAAAGTCTTGGAATTAATATGAATTTAGCACCAGTTGCAGATATTACATCAAATACCAATGCATTCATTTATAAAAGAACTTTAGGACAAGATGTTCAAACAACAGCAAATTACATTGCAGAAATTGTAAAAAATATGAAACAGTCAAATATAATATCAGTACTTAAACACTTTCCTGGATATGGAGATAATGTTGATACACATACAGGAATAGCAATAGACGAAAGAACAATGGAAGAATTTGAACAAACAGATTTTATACCTTTTCAAAGTGGAATACAAAATGGAACTCCATGTATACTAGTAAATCATAATATAGTAAAATGCATGGATAGTACAATGCCAGCATCATTATCAAAAAATGTACATGAAATTTTAAGAAATAAATTAAACTTTACAGGAGTAGTTATTACAGATGACTTAGCAATGGATGCTGTAAAAAAATATGCAGAAAATAATGAAACAGCTGTGCAAGCTGTATTAGCAGGAAATGACATGATAATATCATCAGACTTTTTAGCACAAAAGCAAGAAGTTTTAGATGAAATAAATGCGGGAAAAATAGATATAGAATTGATAGATAATGCAGTAGAAAGAATACTATCAATGAAATATGCTTATGGAATAATAAGTGATTAATAATAGGAGGAAAAATAATGGCAAACCAGGATTATGAAGAGATAATTGGACTAGAAGTACATGCGGAATTATCAACAAAAACAAAGATATTTTGCTCATGTCCAACAGAATTTGGTGCTGATCCAAATACACATGTATGTCCAGTATGTATGGCAATGCCAGGAGCATTACCAGTACTAAATGAAAAAGTTGTTGAATATGCAGTAAAAGCAGGACTTGCAACAAATTGCTCAATATCACAAGATAGTAAAATGATAGAAAAATATGATATAATGTTAAAGAATGTTGTATAAATTAAGCAAAGGAGTGAATAAATTGGCTAATAAAAAAGATATAAATGAAAATATAAATGAGTCAGATAAGGTGTTTAGAAAATTCGTACTATCATGGTATCCTCGGTCATATGGCTAAGACTAAGAGACAGATTATTGAGGATTTGAAGTTAATTGATGTTGTGGTTGAGGTGTTGGACGCTAGAATACCTGTTTCTAGTCATAATCCGGATTTGGATGGGATAATTAAAAATAAAAAGAAGATAGTTTTATTAAATAAGAGCGATTTGGCGGAAGAAAAAGAAAATTTGAGATGGGTTGAATATTTTAAGAATAAGAATGTAAAAGCTGTAATAGTAGATTCTAATTCTGGAAAAGGTATAGAACAGTCAATTAAAGCTATAAAAGAGATAATGAATGACGAATTGCAAAAACAAATTGCTAAGGGAAAAATAGGGAAAATAATTAGAATAATGATACTGGGAATACCTAATGTTGGTAAATCTTCATATATAAACAGAGCAACAAAAAAAGTATCTGCAAAGGTTGGAAACAGACCTGGCGTTACAGTACAAAAACAATGGATAAAACTAGACAAGCAAATTGAAATGCTTGATACTCCGGGTGTATTATGGCCAAAATTTCAAACAGACGAAATAGCATTAAATTTAGCTTTTACAGGGACTATAAAAGATGATATAATGGAAAGAACGGAAATTGCATATTATCTACTAAAATATCTATTAGCAAATTATAGAACTAATTTACTTGAAAGATACAAATTAGAAGACTCAAATTATGAAGAAGATGTTGCAGGTCTAATGGAAATAATTGGTCAAAAAAGAGGAGCAATAGTATCAGGTGGAAAAGTAGATTTAGAGAAAGTTTCAAGAATAATATTAGACGATTTCAGAACAGGAAAATTTGGAAAAATAAGTTTGGAAAAGGTGAAATAGAAAGTGGAATTATATGAACTATTTAATATAGAAAAAACGGAAATAGATGTAAAAACATTATCTCCATTAACCTGGGCTTATGTAGGTGATTGCGTATATGAATTATATGTTCGCACGTATTTAGTTAACAAAACAAGACTAAAACCACATAAGCTACATATCGAAGCAATAAAATATGTAAAAGCGGAAGCACAAGCATATGTAATAGAAAAAATAGTAAATAACTTAACAGAAGAAGAACAGGACATTGTAAGACGAACCAGAAATACAGAAAATCACCACTTACCTAAAAATGCAACACCAAAGGATTATATGTATGCAACAGCCTATGAAGGCTTAATTGGATATTTATATTTGACAAAAAATGAAAAAAGAATGAAAGAAATATTAGATATAAGTATAAAAATGCTTGACGAACATACCAAAAGTGTGGTATAAATATATATGCTAGATGGCCCGTTGGTCAAGAGGCTAAGACGCCACCCTCTCAAGGTGGAATCATGGGTTCGATTCCCGTACGGGTCACCAACTTATTTGACAAAAGTTTACCTAAATGATATAATATATTTAGGTAAATTTTTTTATTATTATCCTCTTATGTACATCTAAGAACTAACAAGAGGGTTAAATTTAAGGAGGAAATAAAGAGCATGTTTGAATTTTTTTTGCAAAAAAGACATGAAAAAAAGGCAGAACAGGAACGGCTTATTAAATTTAAAAACGATTTATCGTTTTTTAAAGAAGAAATGCCCAGAAATAAAGAAGGTGCATTAGAGTATACTTTAAAGTTCTTTAATGTGGTTTCTGAATTTCAGGATCAAGGAAGGATAAAATTCGCAAAGAATGCGGATGAAATCAATTTCCTTGTGGAAAGATCTGGTCGTCAAGTCTATGGATGGAACCGAACTGAAAAGGGAGAAAAAGTAACTGCTGATAATTTGTATTTAGGCAATGTATTTGGCTTATTTACTCATACTGCTAAGGTGTGGATGAATGATGATTGGATTTATAAGGATTTTTATAAAAGATTCTATCACGATCATAACTCAGTTGATCCGTTCGACTGGCAAGTTATTATGTTCCATCAAGTGGAACCGTTTATTGTAATAAACGTTAAGGAACTTTGTGATGCCTTAGACGTAGCAATTAACAGCTAAACATTCAAACAAAAAACCAACTGCATTGCAGTTGGTTTTTTTATGCAAAATTTATATCCATTCTCCATATTTTCTTATATAAATCTTTTTTGCTACCATTGCTACTAAGCAATAAAGAATTGGCACTCCAATTATTATGCTTAAATATTCAAAAGGAACAGCTTCTAGTCCTATAAATTGTCCAATTACTGTATATGGCACAATAATTGCAATTATACTTAACAAAATTGAAGATGCATATACCATTTTTGAAGCATTGCTTTGAACAAATGGCATTTTTGCGGTTCTTATAATATGCATTCCTATTAAGTTTGAAACAACTCCATAAGAGAACCATATTGTTTGGAATATAATAGCATCTCTAACTCCAAATATAAACCATAATGAAGCAAATACTATTAAATCGAAGCAAGAGCTAAGTGGTCCCATAAATAGCATGAAGTGTTGCAAGCCTTTTAAACTCCAATTTCTAGGTTTTTTCAAATATTCTTTGTCAACATTATCGAAAGGCAAAGTTAATTGACCGAAGTCATACAATAAACTTTGTACTAATAATTGGATTGGAGTAATAGGTAAAAATGGAAGCAATACACTTGCTATAATAACAGAAGAAACTTCGCCGAAATTGAAGCTTACTGCCATTTTTATATATTTCATTAAGTTAGCAAAAGTTCTTCTTCCTTCTGTAACACCATCTAGAAGTACATTTAAATCCTTTTCTAAAAGGATTATATCAGCAGACTCTTTTGCAATGTCAACTGCTGTATCAACTGAAATTCCTACATCTGAATTTATTAAAGAAGGACTGTCGTTTATACCATCTCCCATATATCCAACAACATTGTTCATTTCCTTTAAAAGTCTTACAATTCTAGCTTTTTGGATAGGGGATAGCTTAGCAAAAATATTAGTTTTTTTAAGAAGCCTTTTAACACCAATATCTTGAAGTTTATCTATTTGACTTCCTAAAACAATTTTATCAGATTTAATGCCAACTTTATTACAAATACATCTTGTTACATCTGCATTATCACCAGTTAGAACTATTACTCTAATGCCAGAATCATATAATTTAGAAATTGCTTCTTTGGCACTTTCTTTTGGTGGGTCTAAAAATCCAACAAAGCCAAGTAAGACCATATTTTTTTCGTCTTTTACTCCAAATTCAGAAATGTTTTCAATATCATTTTTCTGGCAAACTGCTAAGACTCTAAGTCCATCTTGATTTAATTTTTTACTTATTTTTCTGATATTATCTTTAATGTCATTTGTTAATTTTGTAACATTTCCTTGTAAATCTGCCATAGTACAAATACTTAGGATTTCCTCAACAGCTCCTTTTGTAATAAGCTGTTTTTTAGTCCCATCTGTAACAATAACAGAAAGCCTACGTCTAGAAAAATCAAAAGGAATTTCGTCAACTTTTTTATAAATATTAGAATATTTACCCATATCATTTTTTAGACCTCTTGCGATAATGGCTTCATCAATATTTCCCTTTAAGCCTGTTTGGAAAAATGAATTTAAAAATACGTGTTTTAAAATTCTTAAATCTTCATTGCCATCAATATCTAGGTATTTTTCTAGTACTATCTTATCTTCCGTTAAAGTTCCTGTTTTGTCTGTACATAATATATTCATAGAACCAAAACTTTGGATAGAATCTAATTTTTTTACAATAGTCTTCTTTTTAGACATTCTTATTGCACCTTTGGATAAACTAGAAGAAAGTATAACAGGAAGTAGCAATGGGGTAATTCCAATGGCTATGGCAATTGCAAATGTAAAAGCTATTAAAATATCGTGTTTCCAAGCGTTTAGAATAAATACAATTGGAATTAAAACAAGCATAAATCGTATAAGAAGTTTGCTAATGCTTTCAATTCCTTTTTGAAAATCTGTTTTAGGTTTGCCGGAACTTATAGAATAAGCAACTTTGCCGAAATAAGTATTATCTGCAATTTTAATAACAATTCCCTTGGCACTACCACTAATTACATTTGTTCCCATAAAACAGATATTATCTAAGTCGGATAAGCTATCAAGTTCGTCTAATGGCATACTACATTCAACTTGTTTTTTTACAGCATCAGATTCGCCTGTAAGAGAAGATTGCCCAACATATAGGTCTTTATCTTCCAGTATACGTAAATCAGCAGGAATCATATCACCAGCAGATAGAACCACAATATCGCCAATAGTTACTTCTTTTACTGGAACTAAAATTTTCTTACCATCTCTCATAACAGTAGCCTTTGTTGCAACAAGTTCTTTTAACTTTTCGGCAGCCTTATTTGAACGATATTCCTCGAAAAATTCAAGAAAGGTACTTATTAAAACCAATACAATTATAACAACAATGTTCGCATAGCTAGGAGTTTCTGGAAGCAATACATCTGTGTATATAAGAACAAATGTAATTCCAAGCAAAATGCTATTAAAAGGACTGAACAAACTGCTTAGAAAATAATTGTACCATTTTTTCTGCTTGCCCTGTTTAACTTCATTTAATCCATATGTATTTATATGTTCATTAGCCTTGGAGGTAGATAAGCCATTTAGATTTGTATGATATTTTTGAATAAACTCATCCTTACTCAAAGTAGCATCAGCCCCATATAAGGTGGCAATATCAATTTCTTCCTTTTTTGAATTACTCATAAAATTTTCTCACCTCTTTTGTTTGAATTTTATGAAATATAGTATACCACTATTTTTGAAAAAATAAACAGGTAAGAGGAAATTTTTTTGAAATTTGAAGAAGTCTAATGGATTTGAATATATGAAACGATTGTATTGCTTTAATATATTGACAAATCGGCTTTTTAAAGATAGAATGTAGGAAAATAATTTTGGACTTGGGAGGAGTAAGATGCCTAGGGTTAGTTTTGTTGTGGCTGGATTTAATGCCAAGGAGTGTATTCGGGAGATGTATTGAGTCTGTGTTGGCACAGGATTTTGAGGATTGCGATTTTGAGTTTGTGTTTGTGGATGATGGTTCTACAGATGGCACTAAGCAGGCAGTTTTGAGTTATGAGAATAGATTAGGCGATAAGCTTAAATATTTTTATAAGGAAAATTCAGGAGTTGCGGATACTCGAAATTTTGGTATTAGTAAGGCTTGTGGGGACTATATTCTTTTTATTGATGCTGACGACTATATTGATAAAGATTTGATTAAAAGCCAGAGAGAAAACTTGAATAAGAATGTTGATTTGATTAAGTTTAAAATGAAAAAAGTTGATAAAGATGGAAACGAGCTTGAAAAAGTTGAAGGACCGATTTTTGATGTTTTAAATGGACAAGATGCTTTTAATAAACTAGTTTTTGAAGATGTTTTGATAGATCAATTGTGCATTTATTTTATCAAAAGAAGCTACTGGAATGATAAAGGCTTTAAGTTTGTAAAAGGTGCATATCACGAAGATTTTGGTGCTATTCCTTCTATGATTGCACAGGCTAAAAGTGTTATTTCTACTGATGTATATGGCTATTATTATGTTCAAAGTGATAATAGTATTATGAGGAATACAGACCACAGTAAGACTATAAAGAAAATGGATGATAGTTTTATGTATTATGATTTGGTAAGAGAAAATATTAAAACTATGGATATATCTAAGACAACAAAAGAAAATATGCTTATTTATTATACTAATTCAATTTTACTTAAAATGAAAGAACTAAGGGAAAATGATAGAAAAAAATATATAAAAGAATTTAAGAAAAGAAAGATGTACAAAAACATAAAGATAAGAGATGCAAAACAACTAATTAAAAGAGCGGTGCTAACCTTAAATGTTAATGGCTATTTATAGCAATCAATGAGAAAAATAATTTTAAGTAAGAATAAATAAACTTAAATTTTTGCTAAATTTAACAAAGTGTTAGGAGAAAAGATATGCCAAAGGTAAGTGTAATTGTTCCTGTATATAATGTAGAAAAATATATAGAAAAATGTTTGCAAACATTAGTAAATCAAACATTAGAGGATATTGAAATTATAATAGTAAATGATGGTTCTACTGATAATAGCCCTAAAATAGCAACTGAATACAAGAAAAAATATCCAAATAAAGTTGTATATTTGGAAAAAGAAAACGGTGGGCTATCTGATGCCAGAAATTATGGCATACCATATGCTACCGGAGATTATATTGCTTTTCTGGATTCAGATGATTATGTTGAAATTGATTTATATGAGAAAATGTATAACAAGGCGATACAAACAAATGCTGATATGGTTGAGTGTGATTTTTATTGGGAATATTCAGATACAAAAAAAGTACATGACCAAAATGCTAATTACAAAAATGAAAGTGATATGTATGCAAATGCCAGAGTTGTTGCTTGGAACAAGCTGTATAAAAGAGAGGTTATAATAAATTCTGGTATAGAATTTCCAAAGGGATTAAGATATGAAGATTTAGAGTTTTTTTATAAAATATTACCTAAATTGAACAAAATAGAATACATAAGAGAACCTTTAATCCATTATATTCAAAGAAATAATTCAATAACATATGTTCAAAACGAAAAAACAAGAGATATTTTTATAATTTTGGACAATGTATTGAAATATTACAAAGAAAATGGATTATATGAAAAATATAGCCAAGAGCTAGAATATATGTATACAAGAATTTTATTTGCAAGTTCATTAAAAAGAATGACAAAAATAGGAAACGAAAAAGTCCGCAAACAATGCTTGAAAGAGACTTTTGATAAAGTATACACTACATTCCCAAATTGGAAGAAAAACAAAATATTAAATAGCTCAAAAAGCACAAAAAATATGTATTTAAAAAGCATAAACAAATTTACATATAAAATTTATTGCTTGATACTAAAATAGGAGGAGTTCTCGTACAAAAATTATGGAAAAGCTAAAAGAACAAATAAAAAAATTAAAAATGGAAGATATATTATGCTTATTTGTAATAATATGCCCAATACTTGATATGCTAAGCTTTGTATTTAGAAATACTTTTAATTCAAGTATATCTCCGTCTACATTTATAAGACCAATAATTCCAATAATATTATTTATAATTATATTTTTTAAGAAAAATTTTAAACTTCAAATGATAGCAGTGTCCGCTATTTATGCAATATATGCGGTGATTCATTTATACCTGTTTAATACCGTAAAAGCAGAATGTTCATATGGTGGTTTAGTTAGCGAATTACAGTATATTGTAAATTATACTTTTTTAATAGTTAATTTGTTTTTGTTTACATATTTATTCTGGAAAAAGGATAATGACAAACTAAAAAAATCAGTCTTAATTGCTTTTGGAATATATGTGATTTCGCTATATGTAACAATTATAACAGGAACATCTTCTACTACTTATCTAGAAGGTACAGGCTACAAAGGCTTATATGAGTCTGGAAATAGTTTGTGCACAATTTTGTGTATTTCATTATGCATCATATTGCCAATGATAAAATATAAAAAATATTTTTGGCCTGTTGCAATTTTAAGTGTATTTGCGGGAATATTTTTGACAATGCTTGTTGGAACTAGAACTGGACTTTTGGGCTTTGGACTAATTGCATTGCTTTACATATTAGCAGAGTTTTTCACCAGTTTAATTGGAAAAATACATATTAACAAAAAAGTAATTGCAATTTCTATATTAGCATTATTGTTAATAATTTTAGTGGCTGTAATGGGCGGTTCTAAAACTCTCGAAAGAAGAATTCATTTAAAAGAAGTACAAGCAAGTGCAACTGATGTTGAAACAGGAGAAAGAAGATATTTATCAGGTGATGTTACTGAGCTTAAACATAAAATAGAAAATGGCGAAATTAGTGAAGAATATATGCCGAAAGAAATGCAAAAAGCAATTATTAGATTATACAATTATGCTAAACAAAACAATATGCAAAATAATGATATGAGAAAACAGCAATTAATGTACAATATATATCTAGTACAAGAACAAAAAAGTATGCCACTTATTTTGTTTGGAAATGGCTATAAAGCACAATTTAGAGAGCTGGTAATGGAAATGGAAGTACCGGCGTTTTTATGTAATTTTGGTATAGTTGGATTTATTCTCTACTTTGTACCATTTTTAATGATTGCTCTATATGGATTATATATAGCCATTAGAAATATAAGAAAAATAGATACAAAATACATAATGTACTTAGGTGGAAGCTGGCTTGCAATATTTTTGTCATTCTTATCTGGATATACATTTTTCAATTCTTCAAGTATGGTAATCGTTATAGCTGTTAATGTGTTTTTGATTAATAAAATTTTAGAAATAAAGGAGAACAAGTCTTAAATGAAAAAAGTTTTATTTGGAATAACTAGCTTAGGACTAGGTGGAGCTGAAAGAGTATTAGTAGATTTGTGCAATGAATTAAGCAAAGAATATGATATAACAATTTTTACAATATACTCAAATGGAGAAATGGAAAAGCAATTATCAACTAATGTAAAGATTAAATCGCTTATAAATAAAAAATATATAGATTTAACAAAATGGAAAAAGATTTGGAAACCAATTGAAATAATGCTTTTTAAAAATTATATATACAAAAAATATATAAAAGCAGACTATGATGTAGAAATTGCGTTTTTAGAAGGCCCTATTACTAGACTTTTTAGTATTCCAAATGAAAATACTAAGAAAATTGCTTGGGTACATAATGATATAACAAAAGTGTTTGGAAAAGGCATAAAAGCTAGTCTAAAAAAAGAGATTGATAAGAATTTGTACGAGAAATACAGCAATTTAGTTTTTGTGAGTAGAGATAATCAAGAAAAATTTGAAGAAACTTATAATTTAGATGCTCAAAAACAAGTTATATACAATTATATAGATATTAACTCTGTAATAGAAAAGGCACAAGCTAAGCCAGATATTGAATTTGATGCAAAAGAAACTAATATTGTTACAGTATCAAGACTTGTTACTCAAAAGGCTATTGATAGATTGATAAAAGTCCATAAAAGGCTTATAGACGAGGGATTAAAACACAACATATATGTAATAGGAGATGGACCGGAAAGACCAAATTTGGAAAGCTTAATTAGAGAAAACAATGTACAAAATACTTTTAAACTAATGGGAGCAAAGGAAAATCCATATCCATATATAAAAGAGGCAGATGCCTTTGCGCTACTTTCATATTTTGAAGGATATCCAATGGTATTACTAGAAGCGCAAATATTAAAAAAATACATTATAATCACAAATACAGCAGCAAGAGAAACATTGCAAAATTATTCGAATTCACTAATTTTAGAAAATGACGAAGAAGCAATCTTTATCGGACTTTGCAAATATTTGAAAATGAAAGAAGATATAGAAAACAAAAATACAAATATAGAAGATTACAACAACCTAAATATAATTAAACAAGTAAAGGAACTTATTGAAGAATAAAGAGGGGATATATATGAAATTATCAATACTAACACCAACATACAACAGAGCAAAAATGCTACCAGATTTATATCAAAGTTTGAAAGATAATTTAAAATATGAAGTGGATTTCGAATGGATTATTATGGATGATGGCTCTACTGATAATACAAAAGAAGTTGTAGATGGCTTTATAAAAGAAAACATAATGCAAATAAAATATTTTTACCAAGAAAATCAAGGAAAAATGGTTGCTATAAATAAATTAGTAGAAGAGGCAACAGGAGATTTTATGATGGACTGCGATTCTGACGATTGTTTTGCTAAAAATGCTTTTGGAACAATAAAAGAAAACATAGACAAGCTAGTTTTAGACCAAGAATTATATGCTTTAATATTTTTAAAATGTGATGTATCAGGCGAAATTAGTGGAGAAAAGTTCAAAGAAGATAATTACAAAACTACAATGTTTGATTTATATTTTAAAGATGATGTTAAAGGCGAAAAAATACTATTATTTAATAGCCGTATAAGAAAACAATTTAAACACAAAATAGAAAAAGGTGAAAAATTTATAACAGAAGCAAGAATGTACCATGAAATGGACAAACACTATAAAGTGCTATGTATAAATAAACCGTTAGTAATAGGATCATATTTAGCAGATGGATATACAAAAAACATAAAAAAAGTATTTTTAGAAAATCCAAGGGGATATATGAAATATTTTGAAGAGATACTAGCTTTTAATACCAAAAATATATTACCTGAAAAAAGATTATACATAATAAAGCATTATATATTATTTAGTTATTTAACAAAATCTAAGAACATATTAAAACCTGTAAAGAATGGATTAGATAAGTTTTTAATAGCTTTATTGTATATACCAGGAGTGATAAAAACAAAATTTTCTTTTATACCCAAAAGAAAGAAATTGCTTTTTTCTTCTTGGACATTAGAAGTAGGCGGAATAGAAACAGCACTTGTTAATTTAGTAAATGAGATGTCAAAAAAATATGATGTAACATTAGTGCTAGAACATAAGAGAGGTCCTTTTTTAGATAAGGTAAAAAAGAATATAAAAATAATAGAGTACACACCAAGCACTAATAAAAATATTTTTATTAGAAAAATGGTTAATTTCTTAAAAAGGGTTAAATTTATATTAAAATACAAGTATAAATACGATTTTTCAGTATCATTTGCAACATATTCAAGACCGGGTTCGTTTATAGCAAGAACAGCTTCGAAAAATAATTTACTTTGGGTTCATTCAAACTATATGATTATATATAAAAATAATATACCTGAAATAAAAAGATTTTTTGAAAGTGTACAATATGATAAATTTAAAAATATTGTATGTATATCAGAAGATGCTAAAAAAGCATTTTTGAAGGTATTTCCTAATTTGAAAAATGTACAGGTTATAAATAATATAGTAGATTATAAAACCATACTAGAAAAGGCAGAGGAGAAAATTGATTTAGAAAGAGCAGATGCAACTACTTTTTTAAGTGTATGCAGACATGAAGAAAGAGCAAAAAAATTAACTAGACTAATAGAAGCGGGAAAATTATTAAAAGACGAAGGCTATAAATTTAGAATACTTTTTGTTGGAGATGGAGAAGATACTCAACTATATAAGGAATTAGTAGAAAAATATGACTTAGGTAAAGAAATCATATTTTGCGGAATGCAAGCAAACCCATATCCTTATTTTAAAATATCAGATTGTGTTATATTAACATCTGAATATGAAGGCTATCCTGTAATATTTACAGAGGCTAAATTGCTTGAAAAACCAATAATAACAACAGATGTATCTGATAGTAAGATAGATATTAAAAACAAATATGGAATTGTAGTTGAAAAAAATGTAGAAAGTATAAAAAATGCAATGGAAGTATTTATAAAAGAGGGATACAACATAAAAGAAAGATTTAAGCCGGAGCAATTTAATAAAAATATAGTTGAAAAATTGGAAAAATTACTATAAAATAGTATAATCTTATGTTATAATGTAAAAGCAAATAAAAAAGAGAAGAGGGATTATAATGGCGGAAAGCACCGATAATGCAATAATAGTGCAAGATGTATATAAAAACTTTGATGTGTTTTATGATAAAACTAATACTATTAAAGATAAGGTATTATTTTGGAATAAAAGCAAAAAAGAAGTAAGAGAAATTTTAAAGGGAATTGATTTAGAGATAAAAAAAGGTGAAGTTGTAGGATTGATTGGAGTAAATGGAAGCGGGAAGTCAACATTGCTTAAACTAATGACCAAAATAATATATCCTACAAAAGGAAAAATCATAACAAACGGAAAACTAACATCTTTGCTAGAACTTGGAGCAGGCTTCCATCCTGATTTTTCTGGAAGAGAAAATATATATTTTAATGCAGCTATTTTTGGACTATCTAGAAAAGAAATAGATGCAAGATTGAATGATATAATAGAATTTTCAGAGTTAGGAGATTTTATAGATAATCCAGTTAGAACATATTCTTCTGGAATGTATATGAGACTTGCTTTTTCAATTGCGATAAACGTAGATGCTGATATATTATTAGTAGATGAAATTTTATCTGTTGGAGATCAACACTTCCAAGAAAGATGTTTTCAAAAGATTGAAGATTTAAAAAATCAAGGCAAAACAATTGTAATTGTTACACACTCAATGGATACAGTAACAAGATTTTGCACAAGAGCTGTATGGTTACATCAAGGAAAGATAAAAATGGATGGAGATGCTGAAACGGTTACAAAAGTTTACTTAGAGGAAACAGCATAAAAGAATGGAGGAAAACTAAAAGTGAGTATATTTAAAGATTTATACAAATATAGGGAATTATTAAAAACAAATGTACAAAAAGAAGTAAGAGGAAAATACAAAAATTCATTTTTGGGAATATTATGGTCATTCCTAAATCCATTACTACAATTAGTAGTTTATTCAGTAATTTTTGGAAGCTTATTAGGAGGGGATATTCCTGGATATCATATTTATGTATGCGTAGCCTTAATACCTTGGACATTTTTTACATCAGCAATTCAACAAGCTGATTTTACTGTGATTGCGAACCGGAAATATAATAAAGAAGGTCTATTTCCCAAGAGAAATTTTGCCAATTTCTGTTGTTACAAGTAATGCAATAAATTTTATAATATCAACAATAATTATATTAATATTATGTATATTTTCAGATTTAGGATTAACTTGGTATATATTATTATATCCAGTAATATTATTTGTACAATATATATTAATATTAGGAATTTCATTCATTGTATCAGCAATAACAGTTTATATAAGAGATTTAGAACACATAATAGGAGTAGTGCTTATGGCAGCTTTTTATGCAACACCAATTGTATATAAAGTTGAACAATTACCAGCTAGTTTACAAATAATAATGAAATTAAACCCGATGACATATATAATAGAGGCATATAGGTCAATATTCTATTACCAACAAATGCCTGATTTTTACCATTTAGGAATATTATTTGCAATAGCTCTTGTATTACTTGTAATAGGATACAAAATATTCCACAAATTGCAAAAGGGATTTGCAGAAGAACTATAATTTGAAGGAGAAAAACAATGGAAAAAAATGATATTTTATTTTCAATTATTGTACCAGTATACAATACAGAAAAATATATAGAAAAATGCTTGAATTCAATACTTAAAGCAATAGACACAGATTGTGAAGTAATTTTAGTAAATGATGGATCAAAAGATAATTCGGAAAGGGTTATTAAAGAATTTATTAGCAAGTTACCAGAAGAATATAAGAACAAATTTATTTACAAATACAAAGAAAATAAAGGATTAGCAGATACTAAAAATGTTGGTATTTCATTAGCAAGAGGAAAATATATAAGTGTTGTGGATTCTGATGATTATATATCAGACGATTTTTATAAAGTTGCTAGACGCTATATAGAAGAAGGATATGAAATAATAATATATGATTTGTATATTATTTTTGAGCAAAATTATGCCGAGAATTATTGCAAACAAATGGGAATAAGTGAGAAAATTGATTTCCATAATTATGTGGCAAGAGCATTTAATGACGAAAAAGATATAGAAAAAACAGCGATTTTATGTGGTGCTATGCAAGGTTCTTCTTGCAATAAGATAATAAAAAAAGAGTTATATAATGACTATAAATTTCCAACAAATAAAGAATATGAAGATACTGCTGTTACACCATTTATTCTTATGGACACAGATAAGATAAAATATGTACCATATCCACTTTATTATTATTTACAAAGAGCGAAATCAATAGTTGGTAATAATACATATATAACAGCTTTTTATAAAATTTGTGAAAATATATCTAATGAATTAAAAAGCAAGAATGATTATAAAATTTATGACGAAGTTATAAATGAATTCTTTATAGAAAGAGCATTAGATACAATGTATGCAGATTATATAAAAGGAAAAAAAGAGTTCTGGAACAAATTAGACGATTTTTCAGAAAAAAATCAAAATACAATTAAGTATATTTTAGAAAAAAATATGATTTATGAATATAAGAATCATTATACAGAAAGACAAAAAAACTTGCTTAAAGACATATATGAAGGGATTTTAAATAAGCAATATAATAAAGTAAAAAAAGCATTTCTTTTAAGAAAAACTGTAAATTATATAAGAAAAATTTTAAGAAGTTTCAAAGATTTAGGAAAGAATATAATAGGGAGGTAAAGATGGAAAAAGTAATTCACTATTGTTGGTTTGGAGGAAAAGAAAAACCCAAAAAAATAAAGAAGTATATAAAAACTTGGAAAAAATATTTACCTGATTATAAAATAATGGAATGGAATGAAAGCAATTTTGATGTTAATTTAACTGAATTTTCTAAGGCTGCATATGAAGCAAAAAAATGGGCTTTTGTATCAGATGTAGCAAGAATATATGCTCTTAAAGAACATGGTGGAATTTATTTTGACACTGATATAGAAGTAACTAAAAACATTGATAAAATACTAGAAAATGAAATTTGGCTAGGTAGGGAAGACGATAAATTTTTAGCTACTGCTATGATTGGTGTAAAAGAACAGCACAATAAACACATAAACAATATTTGGAATATTTATAAACAAGCCAAATTTAATCCAGACGATTTATATAGTGTAACTAGTCCTAAAATATTAACCAAATATTTTAAAGATTTAGGATTGAAAGAGGGAAATGAATGCCAAACACTTGAAGATGATATACACATATATGCAAAAGATTACTTTAATCCAAAATCATATGATGGTAATAATGAAACTTTTACAGAAAATACATGTATAATACATCACTTTGATGCAACATGGACAGATAGAGATGAAAAAATAGCAATATGGTTTGTAAGAAGAAAAATGGGATTTATGGCCAAATATGTATTTTCTATATCAAACAGAATTAAAAGGAGAAAAAATGAAAAATAGATACAAGGTGCTAGCAATTATTTTGGCTATTTTTATAATATTTGCGTTAAGTGGAAATATTGATACTGAAACTTCAAAAATTTTTTTCGGTCAAAGTAATTCTTTTGTATGGGGTATAGTGATGCTGGTTGCATATATTGCTATAATTAAAAGCTTTGAAATAAAAGATAAAAGATTGCAAATAACAGCAATAATACTTGCAATATTGCTATCAATTATGCAAGTATTAGGAGAAATATTAGATACATATTTAGACTTGAATTTGGTCTTAACTAAACTTAGGTTTATGACCTTTTACATGGCAAAATGGATAGGATTTACTACTATAATTTATGTAACAATTATACGGAATTTTTTCTTATTTGAATAAAAAAATAGAAAATAAAGAAAAATTAGAAGAATGGAAATTTTTTAAACCAACAAAATTAAATTATTTTATATATTTAGGATTAATATTTATAGCATATATTCCATATTTCTTAGCATTTTATCCAGGGCTTACGACACCGGATTCTTTAACACAAATTGCTCAGGGAGTAGGAAATAGCAGTTTATCTAACCATCATCCTTTATTAAATACATTGATAATTGGTCTTTTTATAAAAATTGGTGGTGCAGTTGGAAATTATAATATAGGTAATGCTCTTTATACTATAACACAGATGCTAGTTGTTTCAGCAGTATTTGCATATGCAGTATATTATATGAACAAAAAGAATGTACCAGTTGTGCTAAGGCTAATAGCATTAATATATTATGCTATTTATCCAATTCATGCTGCTTATAGTGTAACTATGTGGAAGGATATTCCATTTGCATTATGTATGTTGCTATTTACAATAATAGTTACTGAATTGATACAAAATAAAGAGGAATTTTTCGAATCAAAAAAGAAAATAATTTTACTTACTGTTAGTATGATATTTGTTATTTTATTTAGAAACAATGGACTTTATGTAGTTTTAATAACAATGCCATTTATATTGGCTTTTGCAAGAAAATACTATAAACAATTGCTTATTAGTTTTTTCATAGTGTTGGTATTTTACTCTGTACTATGGAAAGGAATTTTCTTTAAAGTATTAAATGTAGAAGAAGTTTCAGCGGTAGAAGCGTTATCTGTTCCAATGCAACAAATTGCAAGAGTTGTGAATTGCAAAGAAGAAAAGTTAACAGAGGCAGAAAAAGAACAAATACATAAATTTTGGCCAATAGATAATTTAGGAGAAATATATGATTCAAGATTATCAGACAATGTTAAATGGGCAGCAGATGTAAACAAAATAAATGAAAATAAAGGAGAGTTTATAAGTCTATGGGCTAAATTACTTATAAAATATCCTATAACATATATTGAATCGTTTTTATGTAATTGCTATGGATATTGGTATCCAGAAGCTTATAATTGGGTGATTGCAAGATATGCTCAAATAGAAGATAGACCAGAAGTAGAAGATTTGAAATTAGAAAAAAACCCAATAATAGAAGGGAAGTTAATAAATAAAATATGGGATTTAACAGAAAGAAGAAATGTGCCAGTATTATCAATGGTATTTAGTATTGGATTTGCAATGTGGTTAGTATTTATTCAAATGGCTTATATAATTTACAAGAAAAAGTATAAATTGCTAATTATATTTGTACCAATTTTAGCATTATGGCTAACAAATCTAGCTTCACCAGTATATTGCGAATTTAGGTATATGTATAGTTTATTTACTTGCTTACCAATATTATTGTTTGTAGTAAATAAAAATGAAGAAAAATAAAAGGAGATGTGCATTAAATGGAAAAAATAGCAGTATTGATACCTTGTTATAATGAGGAACTTACAATAGAAAAAGTGGTAAAAGATTTTAAGAAAGAATTGCCAGATGCAGATATTTATGTATATGATAACAATTCAAAAGACAAAACAGCTGAAATTGCTAAAAATGCAGGTGCAATAGTAAAATACGAATACAGACAAGGAAAAGGAAATGTTGTAAGAAGCATGTTTCGTGATATTGATGCAGATATATATGTTATGGTTGATGGAGACGATACATATCCAGCAGAATTTGTACATGAACTTATAAAACCAATAAGAGATGGACAAGCTGATATGACAATAGGAGATAGATTATCAAATGGAACATACCAAGAAGAAAATAAGAGAAAATTCCACGAATTTGGGAATAATTTAGTAAAAAAAGGAATCAATATGCTATTTGATACTAAATTAAAAGACATAATGACAGGGTACAGAGTTTTCAACAAAATATTTGTAAAAAACATGCCTGTAATGACACCAAAATTTGAAATTGAAACAGAAATGACATTATATGCATTAGATAAAAAATATATAATAAAAGAAATTCCAATAATATACAGAGATAGACCAGAAGGTAGTGAGTCAAAATTAAATACTGTAAGTGATGGAATAAAAGTTGTAAAAACAATATTCAATATGTTTAAAGACTACAAGCCATTCCAATTCTTTGGAATAATAGCACTAATACTACTAGTATTAGGCTTAGTAGCAGGAATACCTGTGATAATCGAATATGTAAAAACAGCCTATATAACCAAATTACCATCAGCAGTTCTAGCGACCGGTCTAATAATGCTATCAGCAATAATTTTCCAATGTGGACTAATACTACAAACAATAGTAAAACAACACAAGGAAAATTACGAATTGAACCTGCTAAGATATGAACAAATGGAGAATGCTAAGAAATAAAAAAGTCTACAATTTTTTACCTAAAAATTATTGACAAATTTATTTTGTTAGTGGATAATTATAATGTTATAGAACGAATAGAAAAATTTTGAATATAAATATACTGAGGAGGAAGTTTTAAATGTACATATTTAATAAAATTACTGTTAATCCACAATTACCAAAGAGGATTGAAAGAATAGGAGATATTGCTAATAACTTATGGTGGGCTTGGAATACAGAATTTTTGAAATTATTTAAAGAAATTGATAGAGATTTATGGGAAAGTGTTGATAAAAATCCAACCAAATTTTTGAAACTTGTTGAACAAGAAAAATTAGAGAAATTAGAGAAAAACATACTTTTCCTAAGAAAATATGATAAAATTGTAGAGAATTTTGATGCTTATATGAATAGCAAAAATACCTGGTTTGATAAAAAATATCCAAACAATAAATCAAGAGATTTATTTGCATATTTTTCAGCTGAATATGGTTTAGACGAAATATTACCAATTTATTCAGGTGGACTTGGAATTCTTTCTGGTGACCATTTAAAATCTGCAAGTGATTTAGGACTTCCTTTTGTTGCTGTTGGTTTATTATATAAAAATGGTTATTTCCATCAAAAAATAAATGGATATGGAGATCAAGAAACTGAGTATCATAACATAGATATTGATAATCTTCCAATTTTGCCAGTAAAAACAGAAGACGATAAAGATATGAAAATAAAAGTACAATTTATGGGAAATGATGTGTACTTAAAAGTATGGCAAATAAATGTAGGAAGAATTAAATTATTTTTACTAGATTCAGATATAAAAGACAACAGAGCTGAATTTAGAAATACTACACTTCGTTTATATGGCGGAGATAAAGAAATGAGAATAAGACAGGAAATTGTTTTAGGCATAGGTGGAGTTAGACTTCTTAAAGAATTAGGATACAAACCAACTGTATACCATATGAATGAAGGACATTCTGCTTTTGCTACATTAGAATTAATAAAAAATACTATTGAAGAAAAGCAATTATCATTCCCAATGGCAAAAGATATAATTTCTGCAAAAACAGTATTTACAACACATACACCAGTTCCAGCAGGAAATGATATATTTGATGTAAGTTTAGTAGAAAAATATTTTAGCGATTATCACGAGAAATTAGGAATAGGCAAAGAAGAATTTCTAAGATTAGGAATGAAATGTGAAAACGGCTTAGAACCAGGATTTAATATGGGAATCTTAGCACTTAAAATATCTGGAAAGAAAAACGGTGTAAGCAAACTACATGGAGCTGTTTCACGTGAATTGTTTGGCGAAATTTGGAGTAATATTGCATCAAATGAATCACCGATAACTTATGTAACAAATGGTGTTCACACTTGCTCTTGGCTTGCTCCAAGTATTAAGCAACTCTTTAATAATTATTTGATGCCATATTGGCAAGACAATATCCATTTAGATTCAACGTGGGATAAAATTTATAATATTCCAGACGATAAATTATGGAAAGAACATCAAACAAGAAAAGAAAAATTATTAGAATTGGTAAAGGGAAATATAACAACTAGACTAAAACGTTCTGGAATTAGTTATGATGAAATAAAAGAAATTACTTCAAAACTAAATCCAAATGCTTTAACAATTGGATTTGCTAGAAGATTTGCAACATATAAAAGAGCAACTTTAATCTTTAAAGATTTAGAGAGAATAACACAAATATTAAATGATCAAGAAAGACCAGTTCAAATTATATTTGCTGGAAAAGCACATCCAGCAGACAAAGAAGGTCAAGATTTAATAAAACGCATACACGAAATATCTATGATGCCACAATTTAAAGGAAAAATATTTATATTAGAAAATTACAATATTGCAATGGCAAGATATTTAGTAAGTGGTGTAGATGTATGGCTAAATAATCCACGTAGACCAATGGAAGCTTCTGGAACAAGTGGACAAAAAGCTGCAATAAATGGTGTAGTTAATTTCAGTGTACTAGACGGATGGTGGGCAGAAGGCTACAACATGAAAAATGGCTGGGCAATTGGAACAAACAAAGAATTTGATTCATATGAAGAACAAGATATTGCAGATAGCAACAGTATGTATGCCACATTAGAAAACAGAATAATACCAACATATTATTCAAAAGATAGAAATGGAGTTTCAAAAGAGTGGATGGCTCTTATGAAAAATTCTATTGCATCAAATGCTGGGAAATTTAGTACAGCTAGAATGTTAGTTGACTATGTAGAAAAACTATATATGCCACTTGCAGATGTAACAGATGCATATTATAACAATATTGAAAGTGTTGCTGAATATAATACTTGGAAAAAGGAAATAATACGTAATTGGAATGACATTATTATTACTCAAAAGAATAATGTGAATAATAAAAAATTAGATGCAGGCCAATGCATAGAAGTGGAATGTCAAGTAAAATTACCGAATATAGATAAAAATAGTATTCAAACAGAAGTGTATTTTGGAAAAATTCAAAAAGATGGAAGACTTGAAAACATTAGTATTATTCCAATGAACTTAGTAGCAAGAGATGAAGGAAATAAGTTATACACATATAAAGCCAAAATAGAACTTACAACAGGTGGAGATTATGGATATACATTTAGAGTAATGCCAAAACATCATATGCTATTAGATTCAGCCAACTTGAACTTGGTAAAATGGATTACAAAATAGACAAAGGATGAGGAGTGAGAAAGTAAATGCGCAAGACGAAGATTGTTTGTACAATAGGACCTGCTAGTGATAATGAAGAAGTTTTAAGAAAACTTATGCTAGCTGGAATGAATACAGCCAGAATAAATTTTTCACACGGCAGTTTTAAAGAACAGGAAGGAAAAATAAATAAAATAAAAAAAGTTAGAGAAGAACTTAATTTACCAGTTGCTTTACTTTTGGACACAAAAGGTCCAGAAGTAAGAATTGGCAAATTTGAAGATGGAGAAATTTTCTTAAAAGAAGGAGATACTTTTGCTTTGATTCCAGAAGAAATTATGGGAACACAATATGAATTTTCAGTTTCTTACAAAGAACTTTACAAAGAAGTTGAACCTGGAGATAAATTACTAATTGATGATGGTTTAATTGAAGTTGAAGTTATAACAATAAAAAATACAAGTGTATATTGCAGGGTAATTTCAGGAGGTAAATTAACTAACAGAAAAAGTATAAATTTACCAGGTAAAAAATTAAAATTACCTGCAATGACAGATAAAGATAAAGACGATATATTAAATGGAATAAAAGCAGATTTTGATTATATTGCAGCATCTTTTATAAGAAGTGCAAGTGATGTAAAGGAAATAAGAGCTTTCTTAAAAGAAAATGGTGGAGAAGAGATAAAAATAATTTCAAAAATCGAAAACCAAGAAGGTGTAGATAATTTTGATGAGATTTTGGATGCATCAGATGGAATAATGGTTGCAAGAGGAGATTTAAGTGTTGAAATTCCAATGGCAAGAGTTCCAGTCATTCAAAAGGAATTTATAAGAAAAACTTATTTGCAAGGAAAAGTTGTTATAACAGCAACACAGATGCTTGAATCAATGATAAATAACCCAAGACCAACCAGAGCAGAGGTAAGTGATGTTTCAAATGCAATATATGATGCTACAAGTGCGATAATGCTTTCTGGCGAAAGCGCAACTGGAAAATATCCTGTTGAATGTGTTGAACTAATGAATGAAATTGCAGGAGAAACCGAAAGTTCTATTAAATATTGGAAAAGATTTTTAGGAAGAGACTATGATTTAAAGCATAAAGGATATAGATTTAACATATATAATGGAATATGTGTTAGTGCAATGAATCTAAACGCAAAAGCAATACTAGCATATACCGTATCTGGTGATACACCAGGAATATTATCAGCATTCTGCCCAACATGCCCAGTATATGCGATTACTGGTAGTGAAAAACTTACAAGGCAATTAAACTTAGAGTTTAACGTATACCCAATGCTTGAAAAAGGCAAAAAAAATGCAGACCAAATGATACAAAGTGCAATTGAAAAATTATTAGAAGAAGGAAAAGTAGAAAAAGGGGACACAATAATAATTGCCGGTGGAGCAGCAATATTACCTGAAATGGAAAATTCAGAAATAAACAAAGTAATAGGCGGAATTATAAAATTATAATTCGCCTATTACTTTTCACTCTTATTTCACAAATTAAACATATAAAATAACTATAATAAAAGCGAAAGGAAAGAATTAGAGTTTGAAAGATAAGACGAAAAAAGAATTAAAAGATTTTGGAAATAATTTATTAAATAATCTGCCAAATATAACAGTTTCTGTATTTATTATGTTTACATCAATTGCTATATTTGGAAGTCAAATAGCAGTACTTGGAGTTTTATTGCTATTTTTTCAAATAATGTATTCACAAACATCATTTAGCAAAATGAAATTTGCAAAAAGTTCTGTATTGATGCTATTTGTGGGAATATTTGCAGGGCTTTCTCAACTAAATACGCCATTACTTATAATACTAAATTTTGTAATGCCGTTTGTAATAATAATGCTTTGCTCAGATGATTATAATTCAAAAGGCTATTTAGTATATGGACTATTATTTTTATTACTCCAAACAAGTAAAATAAGTTCATTAACTGATATTGGGACAGTTGTATTGGCACTTATTTACGGACTAACAATATTGTACATATACAATTATTTAGGCTCAAAAATAAAGAAAAATGAGCCAGAAAAAAGAATAATAGCAACAGCATATGAGTCAGCGGTAAAAAGGCTAAAAATACTATCAAAGAAAAGGCTAGAAGAAAACACGCCAAACCCATTAAATGGCTTACTTGCAAAAGTAAACAATTTGCTATATATGGAAGTCGCTAAAAAAGCCGAAGTTTTAGGGCAAAAAGAAGAATGTTATTTTCAAAGTGTGTTATTACTAAAAAGAATAGATAAATTAACAAGTTTAGCATATGAAAAAAGAGAAAGCTTAACAGAAGCAGATTATCAGTATTTTTATAAAGTGGCGAAATTATTTCAATTTGTAAAAGAACAATATACTATGGAAAGTTTAGAAGAAATTATAAAAATGCTAGACACATTTATTACAAACAATAGCTTATCAGATTCTAGTATGACATATGACTGGAATTATACTATAAAAAAACTAAAATACATTTTGAAAAAGGCACAAGAGCCAAAAGAAAACATTTCTATTAAAGAATATGTACATTTAAGAATTCAAAAATTAAAGAATAATTTTAATTTAGATACAGTTCAAATGCGATTTGCAATAAAAACATCATTAGTTGTAGGAATAGGCACAATTTTAGAACATTTTGTTATGGTTGAAACAGGTTTTGCAAATGCTTACTGGATTCCAATTACATCATATACATTGATGATGCAATTCCATGAGGATCAAAAGAAAAAAATGAAAAACTATATAATAGGAAGTGTAATTGGTACATTTGTATTTACACTAATTTTCCAATATGTACCACAATCTGCAACACTAATATTTATGATTATTGCATATGCGATAATGTTTTCAGTAAAAAATGATATTGCAAAAGCCGTTATAGGTGGACAGTTGGTGCTTGTTATGTCATATCCGATTTATGGAAAATTGGAAGTAATGATTGTAAGAATTATCCTTGTATTATTTGCAGCACTTATCGCATGGTTTATAGATAAATTTGTACTATATACAGATAATTTGCATGGATTAATAAACAAAGTAAATCATATGCTAAGAGTAGACAGAAGCATACTAAAAGAACTAAAAAGAGCTATCAATACAAAAAATGCTAAGTTTAATTATATTAGTGAACTACTTTTAGAATCTTGCTTATTAGAAAGCTTGATAATAAAACACGAAAAAGAACAAAAATACTACACAGACCCATATTTAGCCAAATCAGTAATACAATATCATAGAAATTTTATATTAAGTAGTGAACAGCTAATAAATATATTCAAAACAAAAGACAAAGACGAAATAGAACACAGCAAAGAATATCTAAAATACATAGAAGAAATGGACTACATATTAAACATAACCCAAAACAACTGGGAAAGCATCTATAACGACAGCAAAAAGGCCAAGAAATTAGACAAAAGGCCACCACGCCAAATAACAGAAGATACCCCATATTTAACAAAACACATGATGCTTTGCATAAAAAATATAGAGAAAATTTATCATGCTTTGGATGAAGATAGAAAGAGGATACAAAAATAGCAGATATACTGCTATTTTTGTATTTTGTAATAAGTATTTTAAACAAAATATGCCACTCATTAAGCAAACAACTGTTTACAAATATAGAACAAAATGATATAATACTTATGAAATCTTCATAGGAGGTGGAGTATGCAAGAACAGAGTATATTTGTGGCGATTGATTTGAAAAGCTTTTATGCTTCGGTAGAGTGTAGGGAACGAGGGCTAAATCCTTTAACAACAAATTTGGTGGTTGCAGATAGTAGCAGAACAGAAAAGACGATTTGCCTTGCTGTTAGTCCATCTTTAAAACAGTATGGAATACCTGGAAGAACAAGATTATTTGAGGTTATACAGAAGGTGAAGGAAGTAAATACTAATAGAAAATTTAAGGCACCAGGGCGTATTTTTAATGGAAAATCATTTGAAGATACAGAACTAAAAAAACATCCAGAATACGAATTGGATTATATTATAGCTGTACCTCAAATGAACAAATATATGAAATATAGTACAGATATATATAATATATATTTAGAATATTTTTCACCAGAAGATATTTATGTGTACTCAATTGACGAAGTGTTTATTGATGTTACACATTATTTAAAAAAATACAAAATGAAGGCAAGCAAACTTGCAACTAAAATTATTCAAGAAGTTTATCAAAGAACCGGAATTACAGGAACTTGTGGAGTTGGAACAAATTTGTACTTGGCAAAAGTTGCTATGGATATTGTTGCAAAACATGCTACCGCAAATAAATATGGAGTAAGAATTGCTTGCTTGGATGAAGATATGTATAAACATCAATTATGGGAACACAAACCAATCACCGATTTTTGGAGAGTTGGAAAAGGAATTTCAAAAAAATTAGAGAAAAATGGTATGTATACTATGGGAGATGTAGCAAAGTGTTCTATTTACAATGAAGATAAGTTATTCAAGCTGTTTGGAATAAATGCAGAATTGTTAATTGACCATGCGTGGGGATATGAACCTTGTACTATGAAAAGCATAAAATCATATGTCCCAGCTACAAATAGCATAAGCTCTGGCCAAGTGTTACATTGTCCATATGATTATGAAAAAACCAAGCTGATTGTAAAAGAAATGACAGAGGTTCTCACATTAGAATTAGTGGATAAACAGCTAGTAACGGATCAATTGGTACTAGATATTGGATACGATGTAGACAATCTAAAAAATAAAAACATTCTATATTCAGGAGAAACTACAATTGATAGATATGGCAGAAGTGTGCCTAAACATGCACATGGTACTGAAAATTTAGATCATAAGACATCTTCAACTAAAATAATAATAGAAGCTGTAACAAAACTATATGATAGAATAATTGATAAAAAACTGCTTACAAGAAGGATTACTGTGACTGCCAATAATGTGGTGAATGAGGAACAGGTGCAAAACGAGAATGATTTTGAACAAATAAATTTATTTGTAAATTATGCAGAAAAAGAGCGCAAAGCTAGAAAAGAACAAAAAGAAAAAGAACTTCAAAAATCAATATTGGATATAAAGAAAAAATATGGAAAAAATGCGGTTTTAAAAGGAATGAATTTTGAAGAAGGCGGAACAATGAGAGAAAGAAATGAACAGGTAGGAGGTCATAAAGGATAATGGGAAAATATGACGATATTATAAATTTATCAAGGCCAGAATCAAAACACCAAAAAATGAGCTTATATCAGAGGTCAGCACAGTTTGCACCATTTGCAGCATTGAATGGATATGAAGGACAAATTCAGGAAACTGCACATCGCAATCAGGAAATGTATAAGTAAGATAATCCAAGTGCTAATAAATTTAAGTTCATTAGCACTTGGATTTTATAAAAATTTATCTAAATAAATTAAACCATAAATTATATACATATGTAGTCATATTCCAAAATGCAATTTTCTCTATACTTTTTTCTGCAACAAGATTTACTTTAATCGAACTGCTGTCTGGAAATGTGAATGTGGCTTCTCCTAAAACATCACCTTGTGATATTGGAGCAGAAATGTTTTCTGATATTGTTATTTCTTGTGATACATCTTTGCCAGTTCCTTTTTTTATCAGTCTGCCGAACATCTTTTTCTAAAACTAGATTAACTGTTTTTTCAATCCCTTTATTTACAGTCACTTCACTTACAACATCTCCTTTGTTTCCTAGATTTGTATAAGAAAAGTTGGAAAATCCGTAATCCAAAAGCTTTTGCGCTTCTTTGAATCTTATTGCACTTGTAGGTGCTTTCATAATAACTCCAATTAGTGATAAATCACCTCTGGTTGCGCTTGCTGATAAATTATATAGTGCAAGTGAGGTCGAACCTGTTTTTAATCCTGTTGCACCAGTATATGTTCTTAATAATTTGTTGGTATTTACCAAAGAAGATTTACCGTCTCTTAAACTATCCATCCATATTGTAGTGTAATTTGTTATGCTTGGGTGATTATTCAAAAGTTCGCGAGACATCAAGCTTATGTCATATGCTGATGTAACATGGCCATCTTCGTCAATCCCATGACAGTTTTTAAAACAGGTATCATTCATACCAAGGCTTTTAGCTTTTGCGTTCATTTGATCAACAAATGCAGACTCGTTTCCGGCAAGGTATTCTGCCATAGCCATTGTACAGTCATTTGCAGATACCACGCAAATTGCTTTTAGCATTTCGTTTACAGTAAGTTCTTCACGCACATCTAACCAAATCTGGGAACCACCCATTGCGGCTGCATTCTCGCTACAAGGAATTTTATCTTCTAATGATAACCTGCCAGAATCCAATGCTTCCATTATAAGTAAAATTGTCATAACCTTTGTTACACTTGCAGGTCTTAACTGTTCGTGAGCGTTATATTCATATAAAACTTCGCCACTTTTTTGGTCAATCAAAATAGCTGCACCAGATTCCAACTTTAAATCAACACTTTCCGTGGTACTTGCCATAACACTATCGTCAGACCAAATATAATCACTAGCAGCAATAGAAAAAGGCTGGAAAATCAACAAAGAAACAACAAACATAGCCAGAACTAAATTTATCTTTTTACTAAACATTTTATTCCTCCTAAAATAGATATTTTTATAAATAATATGATTGCTCGAATGAAAAAATTCTTCCAATATCATATACAAAAAATAATTTATATAGTATAATAATTCAAGAAAATTTTTAGGAGGGTATATATGAAAAACTTGATTGATTCGTTTAGAGGTTTTTGTATGGCTTTGGCAGATAGTGTGCCAGGAGTTTCTGGTGGAACTGTGGCTTTTATTCTTGGATTTTATGATAAATTTATAAATTCATTAAATAATGTAATATCTGGAAGTAAAGAAGAAAGAATAGATGCTATAAAATTTTTAGCTAAATTATTAGCTGGCTGGGCAGTTGGAATGATTCTTGCAGTATTATTTTTATCTTCTACATTCGAAAGTCATATATATGCAGTTAGTTCTTTATTTTTGGGCTTTATAATATTTGCTATACCAGTAATTATTAAAGAAGAAAAGGAAAGCTTGGTAGGAAAATACAAATACCTAATATTTACTGTTATTGGAATTGCAATAGTTGCAGCCATTACATACTTTAATCCAATTTCTGGCTCTGGGACAAGTGTTGATGTAAATAGCTTGAATTTTGGACTTATAGTATATATTTTTGTATGTGCTATGATAGCAATATCTGCAATGGTATTGCCAGGTATATCTGGTTCTACATTACTTTTAATATTTGGACTATACATACCAATAATAAATGCAATAAAAGAATTTTTGCATTTGAATTTAAACTATTTACCAGTTTTAATTATATTTGGACTAGGAGTAATTACAGGGATTTTATTAGTAATAAAATTGATAAAAATGGCATTAGAAAAATTTAGACCACAAACAATTTATCTAATTATTGGTCTTATGATTGGCTCACTATATGCAATTGTAATGGGACCAACAACATTAGAAGTTCCACAAGACCCAATGAGTATAGGAACATTTAGTATTATTTTCTTTGCAATAGGTGGAGCTATAATATTTGGACTTCAAAAATTAAAAGATGTTTTAGAGAAAAAAGAATAAAAATATTCTTCAAAAACCTCTGATTACACTTGACAAATTTTGAAAAAACTTGTATACTTTTAAATAGTTTACGGAGTAAGTATGATTATTTACATATAGAATAAGACTAGATGGCGAGGGGGGAATTTAAATGGCACAACCAAAAAGAAGATGGTCAAAGGCTAGAACAGGAGCAAAAAGATCTACTTGGAAATTAGAAAATCAAAATTTAGCTACTTGCAAACATTGCCACGAACCAGTGTTACAACACAGAGTTTGTCCTAATTGCGGATATTACGATGGCAAAGAAGTAGTAGCAAAAAAAGCCGAATAGGCATACCACATACTTGGTTCAAGGAATAATTACACAACTTGTACTAGGTTTATGGCATATTATAAAAATAGGAGGTGTACTACAAAATGACAAAGGAAAGAAAGCAAGAAATTATCAATACTTATAAAAGAGAAGAAAACGATACTGGATCACCAGAAGTTCAAATCGCTCTTTTAACAGAAAGAATCAATGAATTAACAGAACACTTAAAAGTTCATAAAAAAGATAATCATTCTAGAAGAGGTCTTTTAAAAATGGTTGGTAAAAGAAGAAACTTACTAAACTACTTAGCAAAAAAAGACATCGAAAGATACAGAACAATAGCTCAAAAATTATCTTTAAGAAAATAAATTTTGTAACAGGACAGACGCTTTTTAGCTCTGTCCTGTTCGAAATTCTATAAAACATTTAGTTTATGGATTTAAGTAGCTTGCACTAAGTATTTTTTAGTAAAGTATTTAGTAGAGGTTACTGAGGCCAAAACTAAATGTATAAATATTAAATTATTTGGAGGTAAATATGTTTAAATCGTATACTATGGAGTTAGCTGGAAGACCACTAACAATTGAAACAGGAAAAATGGCAGGACTTGCTAATGGAAGTTGCTTAGTAAAATATGGAGATACAGCTGTTTTGGTAAATGTAACAGCTTCAAAAGAACCAAGAGATGGGATTGATTTCTTCCCATTATCAGTAGATTATGAAGAAAGAATGTATGCAGTTGGAAAAATACCAGGAAGTTTCCAAAAAAGAGAGGGAAAACCAAGTGAAAAGGCTATTTTAACGTCAAGAGTTATTGATAGACCAATTAGACCTTTATTCCCAAAAGATTTTAGAAATGATGTTTGCGTATCAGCACTTGTTTTATCTGTTGACCAAGATCATTCACCAGAAATATGTGCAATGATCGGTTCTTCTGCTGCACTTAGCATTTCAGATATTCCATTTGGTGGACCAACAGGTTCTGTAAATGTTGGATATGTTGATGGAAAAATAGTAATAAATCCAACAGAAGAACAAAGAAAAAATAGCAAATTACGTCTAACTGTTGCAGGAACAATGGACAAGATTGCCATGATAGAAGCAGGAGCTGACGAAATATCTGATGATGTAATGCTAGAAGCTATAAAAATGGCTCATGTTGAAATTAAAAAAATATGTGAATTTATTTCTACAATGAAAGCAGAAATTGGAAAAGAAAAATTTGAATACAAATCTTTTTCGGTTGACGAAGGAATATATAATGAAATAGAGGAAAAATTTAAAAGTAGAATGTATATAGATGTACAAGCTACTGAAAAACAAGAAAGAGATGAAAATATGCAAAAATTTACAGAAGATGTAATGGCATATTTTACAGAAAAATTAAGTGAAGAAGAGCTAGAAGAAAAGAAAACAGATATTATAGACTCTATTTATAAATTAGAGAAAAAATGCGTAAGAGAAATGATATACAAAGAGCATAAAAGACCAGATGGAAGAGAAATAGACGAAATAAGACCATTATCTTGTGAAGTTGGAGTATTACCTCGTACACATGGAAGTGCTTTATTTACAAGAGGTCAAACACAAGTATTATCTATTGCAACACTAGGAATGACAAGTGAAGCTCAAATGCTTGATGGATTAGACAATGAAACAGAAAAAAGATATATTCACCATTATAACTTCCCAGGATACAGCACAGGAGAAGCAAAATCTTCAAAAAGTCCAGGGAGAAGAGAAATAGGACATGGAGCTTTGGCTGAAAAAGCCTTAGAACCAGTAATACCATCAGTAGAAGAATTCCCTTATGCAATAAGAGTTGTTTCGGAAGTTTTAAGCTCAAATGGTTCTACATCACAAGCTAGTGTTTGTGGAAGTACATTAGCACTTATGGACGCAGGAGTTCCATTAAAAGCACCAGTTGCAGGAATTTCTACTGGATTAGTAACAGACCCAGAAGATTCAAATAAATATATTATGTTAACAGACATTCAAGGGCTAGAAGATTTCTTTGGAGATATGGATTTTAAAGTTGCTGGAACAAAAAACGGAATTACAGCAATTCAAGTTGATATAAAAGTAGAAGGATTATCTTATGAAATAATAGAAGAAGCATTTGCAAGAACTCATAAAGCAAGAAACTATATATTAGACGAAGTAATGCTAAAACAAATAGCCGAACCAAGAAGTAATATTTCTAGATATGCTCCTAAAATTATAAATTTTAAAATAAACCCTGAAAAAATAAAAGATGTTATAGGCTCAGGAGGAAAAACAATAAATAAAATAATTGCTGAAACAGGAGTAAAGATAGATATAGAAGAAGATGGAACAGTCTTTATTTATGCACAAGAATCTGAAAATGCAAAAAAAGCACAAGAAATAATAGATGGAATAGCAAGAGATATAGAAGTTGGTGGAATATATCTAGGAACTGTAACAAGAATAATGAATTTCGGTGCATTTGTAGACATTGGAGGAGGAAAAGAAGGATTACTTCATATCTCTAAAATTTCAAAAGAAAGAGTAGAAAAAGTTGAAGATGTACTAAAAGTAGGAGACAAAATTACAGTAAAAGTATATGAAATTGACCATCAAGGCAGAGTAAATTTAACAAGAAAAGACCTTGAAGAAACAAAAGCAGAGAAAGAATAGAAAAAAATTTTTTACACCTTGGACAAATTTTACTAAAAAATTCGCTAAGGTGTTGAATTTTTATAAAATATGGAATATAATATTAAGTGATGTAATAAAATAAATAGAAAGAAAAGAGGTTAAAATGAAATATTTATATATACTTCAACAAGCATTAATATGGATAATAACCATATTCTGGCTATATCAAATCGTGGTTAGTATGTGTTCGCTTGTAAAGTTAAAAGATAAGCCATTATTAACAAATAAAAAACACAAATTTATGGCAATCGTTCCTGCTCATAATGAGGAAATGGTTGTTGCAAATTTAATAGAAAGTTTGAAAAAACAAGACTATCCAAAGGAATTACTAGATATATATGTAATTGCAGATAATTGTACAGATAATACAGCAAAGGTAGCAAGAGATGCAGGAGCAATTGTATATGAAAGATTTGACGAAACAAAGAAAACAAAAGGATATGCAATGCAATGGTTCTTAAAACAAAAAATAGAAGAAAATGCAGATTATGATGCTTTCTGTGTATTTGATTCAGATAATATTGTAATGCCAGATTTTATAACAAACATGAATAAAAAATTATGCCAAGGTGAAGAAATAGTACAAGGATATAGAGACATTAAAAATCCAACAGATAGCTGGGTATCAGCAGGATATGCAATATTCTATTGGACAATGAATAGGTTTTATCATTTAGCAAGATACAATTTAGGACTTTCTCCACTTATAAATGGTACAGGATTTATGGTTAAATTTGATGTAATAAAACCTAATGGATGGCAAACAAAAACTCTTACAGAAGATATAGAATTTTCTTTGCAAAATATTTCGTCTGGTAGAAAACTAGGTTGGGCAATAGATGCAAAAGTATATGACGAGCAACCAGTAGATTTCAAACAATCCTGGTCACAACGTTCTAGATGGACTGTTGGACATTTACAATGTATGAAATATTACACAAAAGACCTAGCAGAAGGAATAAAGAAACATAAATCTTTAATGAATTTTGATGGATTTTTATATATTTTAGGTATACCAATGTTACTTATTACAACTTTATTATTAGTAGTAAATATGGTATTATACTTAACAAATGGAATGACAGGTGCTGAACTTATGGCAAATTATGGAAGATATTTAATATCAACATTTGTACTTCCAATAGCAACAGCCATACTTATAATGGTACTTGATAAAAGAAAAATCAAACCAATGTTAAAAGGATTATTATTATACCCAATATTTATGGGATCTTGGATATTGATCAATTTTAAATGCTTAGTAAAGAGAGATTTACAATGGGAGAAGATTAAGCATGTTAGAAATATTAGTATTTCTGAGGTGGAGAAGGAATTGATTTAAGGGTTATATATTTTAAAAGAATAACGAATTTTGAGGTTCGTTATTCTTTTTAGTTTTGGAATAATGCTTGGACCAGCAGAAAAAGAGAAAGTAAAATTTATAGACTTTATCCCCGTAAAGCCAAAACGGAATACATTTGTATTCCGTTTTGAAGTATTATGGATTATATTAGGTATTCCAAAAAATAAATATTCTTTCTGTGCCTACGACAACAATAAGATATCCCATATCTATAAGACAATTGATAGTTTCTGGAATAATTATTGCGCTCCGACTGATAGTTACACTACTGCTTCCGCTATTTTTGGCTGGTAATACATATGAATTATATATGTATTCAACATTTTCAATAACCTGTTGCGAATATTTATCCCTGTTTTTAATTTCAACCATAATAATTCCTCCTTTGCTACCACATAAGCTGCCTCATGTTTAGAGGGCTTTATTATTTCTACTTGTTCATTATATATCATTTAACATAAATTGTCAATTTTATGAGCTTGTGAAATTTCCTTGTTTTTCTACTTAAAATGCTAGAATAAATTTATAATTTGTGATAAAATATTTGAGAATTAATTTGGAGTAGGAAAATGAAGAATAGAGAGTTGGATAGAAAAACAATTATTATTATATTGGCAATTGTTATAATTTTGCAAACTGTTTGTTATGCTGTATTGGCTACTCAGAAGGCTTATTTGCATGTTGATGAGGGATATTCTTATGGGCTGATTAATTATGATAAGCTTAATATTGCTGATAATGAGGATTTTTATGATAGTTGGCATGATGGGGAGTATTATAAGGATTATTTGACCATAAGTAATGAGGAGAAGAATGATTGGTCGCCTGTGTATGAAAATCAGAAAAATGATGTTCATCCACCATTTTATTATTTTTTGCTTAGAATAGCAGATTCTTTTAGTATAGATAATTTTTCTATGTGGCCGGGGATTACATTGAACATTATTATACATATTGGAATAACTATTTTTACATATTTAATTGCTAGTAAAATTTTTAAAAATAATATTTCTGGTTTGATAATTGCATTTGCTAGTGGTTTAACTGTGTCTGCCTTGGAAACTGTTATGCTAGCTAGAATGTATGCTTTGACAGCACTTAATATATTGATTATAACTTATTTGCATATGATAAATTTTGAAAAATATAATATAAATGCTAGAATGCTTGCCATTATGGGAGCTTGTATTGTAATAGGTTCACTTACTCATTATTATTATTTAGTTTTTATATTTGTAATATATGCTATATTTATGATAAAATATCTATTAGATAGAAATTACAAAATGGCTGGGAAATATACGCTAACAATGCTTATTTCAGCAATTGTTTCATTGCTTATTTTCCCATATTCGTTTAACCATATTTTTATGGGATACAGAGGGCAAGGAATATTGAGTAATTTATCTGATGTACAAAAAGCTGGAGAAAACTTTGGCGGATATTTAGGTTTAGTCGTTAGAGATGCTTTTAATTATATTGGGGCTGTAATAATTATTGTGTTTGCTATAATTATTTTGTCTAAGATTTTAATTACAAGAAAAGAAATAACTTTTAAAATTAAAAATGAACAAATAATACTTGCAGTAATTCCTACATTTGTATATTTTTTAGTAATTGCAATGGGTTCGCCATATATTGAGATAAGATATATAATGCCAATTTGTCCTTTGATATTTATATTAGGCATATATGTTTTCAAAAATATATTAGAGAAAGCATTAAATGCAAAACAAATTGGCATTACAATAAGTGTTATGCTTGTAGTTATGCTGATTACGCCAATTATAGAAAAACAGCCAATTTCATATATGTATACAGAGAAAAAGAATATTGTAGAATGGATAGAGCAAAATCATTCAATTCCTACAATTTACATATCTAAAAAAGAGCACAATAGGATAATGGATGATGTTTATTTGTTTAGTAAAATAGATAAATTATATGTACTTTATTCAGAAAATGCAAGTGAGGAAAATTTAAAAATTGCATTAGAAAATCAAAATATAGAAAATGGACTTATTGTTTTTATAAATGAATATGTTGATAATAACGAGTATTTAGATAAATTAAAAGCAGTTACAGGTTTAAATAGTTGTACTTGGATAGAACGAATGAATGCTTGTGATATTTATTATTTAACACAAGAAAATTCTAATTAAAAGGAGGCATTTTTATATGCTAATAGATAATTTGAAATATGAAAAGAAGGTAAAAGTTTTTGCTTTTGTGGGGCCTTCTGGAACTGGCAAAAGTTACAGAGCTCAATGGGTTGCTAGTGATAGAAATATAGATTTTATAATAGATGATGGACTTTTAATTCACGAAAATGAGGTAATAGCAGGAACATCAGCTAAAAAAGCACCAACCAAAATTGAAACTGTTAAAGCAGCTTTATTTAGTAAACCAGAGCAAAAGGCAGAAATAACAAAAGCAATAAGACACTATAAACCAAATAGTATTTTGATTTTAGGAACATCAGACAATATGGTTAAAAAGATAGCTGAAAATTTAGGACTTCCAGAAATAAGCGAGTTTGTGTATATAGACGAAGTGGCAACAGAAGAAGAGATGGAAACTGCAAGAAGGATTAGAACAACAGAAGGAAAGCATGTTATACCAGTTCCGACCTTTGAAATTAAAAAAGATTTTTCAGGATTTTTATTGGATCCATTACAAATATTCAAATCAAAAGGGACAGGAAATAAACCATATATATCAGAGAAATCAATTATTAGACCAACTTTTAGTTATCTAGGTAATTTTACAATATCTGATGCTGTATTTAGGCAAATTGCCGAACATATTGCAAATAAAACACCTGCGATATATAGAGTTACTAAAACTAGAATTAACAATGGAGATGAAGGTGTAGAAGTCTATATGGAAGTTGTAATTGTATATGGTTACAATGTACTTGATAGTTTAAGAGAATTTAAAACAAAATGCAAAAAGGAAATAGAAAAATTAACAGCTATGAACGTTGGAACAGTTGATGTAGTGGCAAAAGGAGTACAAATAATAGAAGAAAATAATAATTAGGAGGTATTTATATGTCTTTTATAGTCGCAATAGATGGAACTGCGGGAAGTGGCAAAGGAACAATATCAAATATAATTGCAAAGGAATTAAACTTAACCAATATTGATACAGGAGCAACATACAGATGTGTGGCATTAGCTACAATTAAAAATAATATTAAATTAGAGGAAAAGGAAAAAATAATTGCACTTTTGGATAAAATATCAATTGATATTAAAGTGGATGGGCAAAATCAGATTTTTCTATTAGACGGAGAAGATGTATCAGAAAAAATAAGAAGTGCAGAAGTTACAGCCATTGTATCACAAATATCAGCTATACCAGAGGTTAGACTAAAATTAGTAGAATTGCAAAGAAAACTAGCACAAGGTAAAAATGTAATAATGGATGGAAGAGATATTGGCACATATGTATTTCCAAATGCAAATGTAAAAATATATTTAGATGCATCAGTAGAAAAAAGAGCAGAAAGAAGATTTGAGGAAAACAAGCTAAAAGGAATAAACACAAGCTATGAAGAAGTATTAGAAAATATAAAAATGAGAGATAGGCAAGATAAAGCAAAGAAAATAGGTGCATTAAAAATTGCAGAAGATGCAATAGTTATAGACACAAGTAATTTGGCCATTGAAGAAGTTGCCGAAAAAGTTAAAGAAGTAATAAAAAAAAAGGAGAAATATAGCAAATGGACAAAATAAAATATATTTATAAAAGAGCAAAAAGAAAAGTAGTAAAAGCATTTTTACATTTTCTAGTATTGATAGTTTACAGACCTAAAAAAGTAGGCGAAAAAAATATTCCAAAAGAAGGTGGTTACATAATTTGTGCTAACCATGTACATGCACTAGATGCACCATCACTTGTACTTAGTATGAGAAGAGAAGTAATTTTCATAGCAAAAGAGGAATTGTTCAAAAACGCATTTTTTAAATGGCTTGGAAATACTTTTGATGTAATTGCAATAAAAAGAGGAAAAGGCGATATTGATGCAATGAAACTAGCTTTTAAGGCTATAAAACAAAATAAACTATTAGGATTATTTCCAGAGGGAACAAGAAATGGAATGAAAAAAGGCGAAAAATTACATAGTGGAGCTGCTTTAATTGCATTAAAAACAAAAACAAAAATAATTCCAGTGGGAATTCAAGGAAATTTTAAACCGTTTAGAAAAATAAAATTTAATTTCGGAAAGCCAATGGATTTTTCCGAATATGCTGGACAAACCAAGAATAAAGAAGTTTTAGATATGATAACAAAACAAGTTATGGACGAAGTAGTAAGATTGACAAATGAGAAAATTTAGTATATAATATTTTTCTGTAATTATATGAGAAGAAGGGGAAGTATAAAATGAATAATACAAAAATAAGAAATGTAGCAATAATTGCACACGTTGACCACGGAAAAACAACATTAGTGGATGCTTTGTTAAGACAAAGTCACATATTTAGAGAGAATGAGCAAGTAAGAGAAAGAGTAATGGATTCAAATGATTTGGAAAAAGAAAGAGGAATTACAATTCTTTCTAAAAACACATCTGTTATGTATAATGACATAAAGATAAACATAGTAGATACACCAGGACATGCCGATTTTGGTGGAGAAGTAGAAAGAGTTCTAAAAATGGTAGATGGTGTTTTACTATTAGTAGATGCTTTTGAAGGAGCTATGCCCCAAACAAGAGAAGTATTGAAAAAAGCATTATCATTAAATTTAAAACCAATAGTAGTTATAAACAAAATAGATAGACCAGGAGCAAACCAAGAAAAAGTAGTAGATCAAGTTCTTGATTTATTTATAGAATTAGGTGCTAATGACGAACAATTAGACTTCCCAGTTATATATGCATCTGCAAAAAATGGAATAGCAAAAATGAGCTTAGACGAAGAGTCTGATAATGTTCATTGCATATTTGAAACAATAATTGAAAAAATATCTGCACCAAATTGCGAAGTAGAAGGACCTGCTCAACTTCTAGTTTCTAATATAGACTATGATGACTACTTAGGAAGAATTGCAGTAGGAAGAATAGAAAGAGGAACAATAACTCTTGGAATGCCTGTTGCAGTATGCAAAAAAGAAGATAAAATAGTAAACGGAAAAGTGGCAAAATTATTTACTTATATGGGGCTAAAAAAGGTAGAAGTAGAACAAGTTTCAGCAGGAGACATTGTTGCATTATCAGGAATTGAAGATATAAATATTGGAGATACAATTTGTGATATAAATAATCCAGAAAAAATTCCATTTGTAGATATAGACGAACCAACAGTATCTATGACATTTAGTGTAAATGATGGACCTTTTGCTGGAAAAGAAGGACAATTCGTAACATCAAGACATATAAGAGACAGATTATTTAAAGAACTAGAAAGAAATGTTTCTTTAAGAGTAAAAGAAACAGATAGAGCAGAAAGCTTTGAAGTTTCAGGAAGAGGAGAACTTCATTTATCTGTACTTATTGAAACTATGAGAAGAGAAGGATTTGAGCTTTTAGTTTCAAGACCAAAAGTTATTTTCAAAGAAATAGATGGAGTAAAATGTGAACCAATTGAAAGACTTGTTGTAAATGTTCCAGATGATGCAATAGGTAATGTAATAGAGAAATTAGGAAGACGTAAAGGCGAAATGGTTAATATGGAACCAGCAGAAGAAGGACATACAAAGGTAGAATTTAAAATACCTGCAAGAGGACTTATTGGTTACAGAACAGAATTTATGACAGACACAAAAGGAAATGGAACTATGAACAGCATTTTTGATTGCTATGAACCATATAAAGGCGAAATTCAATCAAGAGTAAGAGGAACATTAGTTGCTTTTGAGGCTGGAACAGCTGTAACTTACGGATTATACAATGCACAAGAAAGAGGAGAATTATTTATAGGACCTGGAACAGAAGTATATGAGGGAATGATTGTTGGACTAAATTCAAGAGGAGAAGATATTGCAATAAATGTATGTAAAGAAAAACATTTAACAAACACAAGAGCTTCTGGTTCAGATGATGCTTTAAGACTTGTACCACCAATCCAATTTTCACTTGAAAAAGCAATTGAATTTATTGCTGACGACGAATTAGTTGAAGTTACACCTAAAAATATTAGATTAAGAAAGAAAATATTAGATAGTAAAACAAGAGAAAGAATGGCAAGAAGCAAATAATAAACTAATACCTAATAGACCAAGATTTACTTCTTGGATATTGGGTATTTTTTAATTTAAGAAGGAGTAAGTTAATATGTTTGAAGAAATAAAACAAAAGGCTTTGGAAGATCATATTCCTATTATTATGGATGATACTTTGGAGGTTATAAAGAAGATTTTTGAGAAGCAAAAGCCAAAGAGAATTTTGGAAATTGGAACTGCTGTGGGGTATTCAGCTATTTGCTTTGTTTTGGCATGTGGCAGAGATGTTAAGGTTGATACAATTGAGCTTGATGAGGAGAGAGCAAAGGTCGCTATCCAAAATATTTCAGCTATGAATATGGAAGAAAATATTAATATTATGGTTGGGAATGCTGTTGATATTTTGCCTACTTTGAGTGATAAGTATGATGTTGTTTTTATTGATGCTGCTAAGGGGAAATATCCGTTCTTTTTGAATGAGGCTTTAAGGCTTACTGAAAAGACTGGGGTTATTTTGGCTGATAATATTTTGTATAAGGGATATGTTATGAGCGATTATAATAAGCATAAGCAGAGGACTGCTGTTAGGAATTTGCGTGAGTATATTAAGGAGGCTACTGAGGATGAGGAATTGGAGACGGAAATTCTTGATGTGGGGGATGGATTGGCTGTTAGCCGATTTAAGGAAAATTAAAAATTTGGAAACGTTTGAAATGAGCCGTGGAAAGAAGTAGCTATAATATAACAAATTTATTTCATTCCTCGGCTTGTTGCGTAACCTACGAAATCTAAATAGTTATATTTATAATTTTGATGACCTTTGCTTATGATTATGTTAACCAATTTGACATAATTGTTGTTGAGATGTTATAATTTAAGTATACATAAATCGGTAATGAGGGAAAAATACCTGATGAAGGGGAGGAGTTACTATGGAGAAAGAGAATAAGAAATTTTTGGATAAGGTTAAAGATTGGGCTAAGGTTGGTGTGATGTCTGTTGGTATTGCTGCTTTTGGAGTGGGAGATAAGACTGTTGATGCACATCAAGTGCCTGAGACTAATTCGCATCGACAAGTAGAAACAGTACAAAATCAAAGAGAGGCTTTTAATAAAAGTATACGAGTTGAGCTTAAAGGCAAAACGGAGAAGGTAGAAAAAGTGGATGGAAAGTCACAAAATAGAGAAAATATGAGAGAAAAAAAGGGTAGTGAACAAAGACCTTTACCTAATATTCCATTTGCTTCGAATGAAGAAAAAGCTCAAATGCGTGATTTAAATTATACTTTGGGTTTATTACATAAAAAAAGAGGAGATGCAAGGTTTTTTAAAAATCAGGAGGAAGTAGATAGATTAACATCTGAAATTGTAAAAGTAAATATTAAAAGAGAACAAATAATGGCTCAAATAAGAGAGAGACAAAGACAAAATGATGGACAAGAAAGATAGAGGCTAATTGTAATATTAAAGCCGAGAGAAAACAAGTTTTCTCGGCTTTTTCTAATGTATATATGAAATACTTGATAGTACGAAATCTATTATCAAGATTATTGTCATTACTTTTGCGGCTAAGTCTAAGGTTAAAGGAGATATTTTTGTTGTGAGTTTGTTGATGACTTTTTGAGTTATTGGGTGAATGAATCTTACTACTATAATTGCAATTATTCCCCAAACAAATGCAAATGGCAAGCATATTCTGCCATTTATGTTTAAAAAGTCATTGGAGTAATCCCACCATTTTAGATTAAATATTACATCTAATATAAATCCTGCTACATATTCAAAATAAGTTAGAACGACTGAGGCGATTAGAAATAATTTTATATTGCTATCTTTATATTTTGATAGTCCAACTGTTAATATTAACATTCCAAATCCATATATAGGACAAATTGGACCTATTAAAAATCCTCTATTATCAAAATGCCCAAGAACGACATAGGCATAAACAGTTTCTAGCAACCAGCCCGCAAATGAATAAATAAAGAAATACAGAATATATCTATTAAGCAAACTATTCTTACCATCTTGTGGCATTTCCCAAGCACCTCCTTTTAGAATATAGCTATAATATCAAAAAAATGTCTACTTGTAAAGGGGGACGTTTCCTTTTGAAGCATTTTGCTTCATTGGGGACACATCTTAGCATGACTATTGGGAAAATATTTCCAGAATTTTCTTTAACTATTTTTTGATATATACTTGACAGTTTACAATAATACATATAAAATAATATAGTAAGTTAAATAATAATAAAAAATTATATATTTATCTGTACATTGAAAATTTAATAGAAGAGGTGTAATGATTATGGACAATATTTTAATAATTGTAATCACCTTCTTAATCTCAGCGGTAATTTTTATACCAGTTGGTATTGTTATTAGAAAGAAAATTGCCGAGTCTAAGATACAAAGTGCTGAAAGTGAAGCTAATAGATTATTGGAAAATGCAAAGATTGAGGCAGAAAACAAAAAGAAAGAGGAAATCTTCAAAGTTAAAGAAGAAATGTTAAATGCTAGAAACGAGTTAGATAAGGAGATTAGAGAAAGAAGAGGCGAGGTACAATTACAAGAAAAAAGAATTATTCAGAAAGAAGAAATGCTGGATAAACGTTCTAATATGTTAGAAAGACATGAAAAGGAATTAGAGCAAAAAGTGATTGCTAATGAAGAAAAGAGGAAAGAGTTAGACGAAGTAGTTAATAAGCAAAATCTTGAATTACAAAGAATTTCTGGCTTGACTGTTGACGAAGCCAAGAAACAATTACTAACAGATTTAGAAAAGACTATGACAGACGAAAAAGCTGCTATTATTAGGGAAGTTGAGGCTAATACCAAGGAAGATGCTAACAAAATTGCAAAAGAGCTAATTAGTTATGCTATTCAAAAATGTGCAGCTGACCATACATCTGAAACAACTGTATCAGTAGTTGCTCTTCCAAATGACGATATGAAGGGAAGAATAATTGGTAGAGAAGGTAGAAATATTAAGGCTTTGGAAACTTTAACTGGTATTGATTTAATTATTGACGATACCCCAGAGGCTGTTATTTTATCAGGATTTGACCCTTTAAGAAGAGAAGTTGCTAAAATAGCGTTAGAAAAATTGATTGATGATGGAAGAATTCACCCTGCTAAAATTGAAGAAATGGTTGAAAAGGCCAAGGAAGAAGTTGAAGCTTCCATAAAAGCAGAGGGCGAAAGAGCTATGCTTGAAACAGGTGTTAATGGTTTACCAGCAGATTTAGTTAAATTGATTGGAAAATTAAAATATAGAACAAGTTATGGACAAAATGTACTAAATCATTCAATTGAAGTTTCAAATCTAGCCAGAATTATGGCTGACGAAATAGGAGCAGATTCTAGATTAGCCAGAAGAGCTGGACTATTACACGATATAGGCAAAGCCCTAGACCACGATATGGAAGGTACACACGTAGAAATAGGTGTAGATGTACTTAGAAAATTCAAAGAAAACGAAAAGGTTATAAATGCTGTTGAAGCACATCATGGTGATGTTGAACCTCAAACTATCGAAGCTGTATTAGTACAAGCTGCTGATGCAATATCCGCTTCTAGACCTGGAGCAAGAAGAGAAACCTTAGAAACATACATAAAGAGACTAGAAAAACTAGAAGAAATTGCAGACTCATTTGAAGGAGTAGAAAAATCATTTGCTATACAAGCAGGCCGTGAAGTCAGACTTATTGTAAAACCAGACAAAGTTTCTGACAGTCAAATGGTTTTAATGGCCAGAGAGGTTGCCAAAAAAGTAGAAAACGAAATGGAATATCCAGGACAAATTAAAGTAAATGTAATCAGAGAAACAAGAGCAATTGAATATGCCAAATAATGCTAAAAGCATTCCAAACGAAAAAAATTGGAATGCTTTTTCGTTTGTGCAAATGAATTTTAAATTAATCCGTTGAATAAATAGAAATAATATAAAATTTATTTCATTCCTCGGCTTGCTGCGTCCCCTACGAAATCTAAATTAAATATTACGAGCCTCTCCGAAGCCTTCGCTCCCTCATAATCTTTAATTAAGATTTCGTACGGTTACTCCGCGGCACATTCGTCATTACATAAATTTTATATTATTTCTATTTATTCAACTACTCTATAATTTGACGTGGGAGAATTTCTCTGATTTCCTTTACAAATACTTAAATAATGTATATAATAATTGAGTAAAAAATAATTTTAGTTAGGAGAATTTAATGAATAGCACAGAAGTAAAAGAATATTATGAGTTTCTAAAAAACAACCCTAGATGCCACTTTTTGCAGTCATTGGAATGGGGAAAAATTAAGAACAATTGGAAAAATGAGGTCTTGTGTGTCAGGGATGATAATGGAAAAATTGAGGGAAGTATGAGTATTTTAATTCAGAAAATCCCTGTTATCAATCGCTCTATTTTGTATTGCCCAAGAGGACCTGTTTGCGATATTACCAACAAAGACGTGTTAAATAGACTTACTAATGAAGTTAGGAGTTTAGCTAAAAGGGAGAAGGCTTTTATTTTTAGATGGGACCCTGATATTCCTAATTCTAATGAGGAATTCAAAAAGCTAGTAGTTGAATGTGGATTTAATTTAAAATCTGATATTAACCATGATATTAACAAGGTCATTCAACCTAAGTATGAAATGGTTTTAAATATTAAAGATAAAACAGAAGACGAACTTTTGGCATCTTTTAGTCAAAAGACTAGATATAATATAAGATTATCTATGAAAAAAGGAGTAACTTTTGAAGAAGGTTCTAGTGAAGATATCAATGAATTTTTTGATATTTTAACAACAACAAGCCAAAGAGACCAATTTTTAATTAGAGATGTATCATATTATAAAAAAGTGTATGATATAATGAAAGAAAATGGTCATGCGAAGCTATATTTCGCAGTTTTTGATGGAAAACGCATTGCTTCTACTCTTGAAATTATTTATGGAAATAAGGCTTGGTATTTGTATGGAGCTTCTTTAAGAGAACACAGCAATGTTATGCCAAATTATCTACTTCAATGGGAAATGATAAAATATGCTAAACAAAATGGATGTGAGTATTATAATTTAGGTGGTGCTTCTGGATACATAGACGAAAATGCTCCTGGATATGGTGTATTTAGATTTAAAAAAGGCTTTAATCCAGATTTTGTAGAATATATAGACGAGTTAGATATTGTGTTTAAGCCTTTTACAAATATGTTATTTAATGTAGCAAATAGATTAAGAAGATTTATAAGAAGAATAAAGAAGAGAGAATTATGGGAAAAATAAAAAAAGAAACATTTATGCAAAGCATTTTAGTTCTGATGGTTTCACAGGTTATGATAAAAATTTTGGGCTTGCTGTATAAATTGTATTTGACTAATAAAGATGGCTTTGGAGATACTGGAAATGCTATTTATAATAGTGGATACCAAATTTATGCATTATTACTTGCCATTTCCTCAACTGGTGTGCCAAATGCTATTGCAAAATTAATATCTGAAAGAATCGCAAAAGGAGATAAGAAAGGCGTAAATAGAGTTTTTAAAATTGCATTTTTCTTCTTTGCTTTTGTAGGATTTATAGGAAGTTTAATATTGTTTTTAGGCGCACATTATATTGCAAATGTGTTATTACAAATACCAGAAGCAGAGCTTACTCTTGTGGCTTTGTCTCCATCTGTATTTTTTGTTGCGATTGGTTCTGTAATAAGAGGATATTTCAATGGACATCAAAGGATGAAAATAACAGCAAATTCGCAAACATTAGAACAAGTTACTAAAACATTATCAACAATAATAATTGTTGAAGTAATATCTATGTTTTTTGTTCAAGATGTTGTGATAATGGCAGCAGGTGCAAATTTAGCAACTACATTGTCTGTATTTATTAGTTTTTCATATTTATACAGATACTACAAATTTAAAAAATCAGATATATCAGTAGAAATGCCAGAGGTTTGTGAAGAACCAAGTTATGCTAAAAAAAGTACAAAAGAGATAATAAAATCAATTATTGCAATATCAATTCCTATTTCCGTAAGTTCACTTGTGTCTGCTGTTAATAAAAGCATTGATTCTATTACAGCTGTAAGGGGACTTAAAACATTCTTGTCAGATGAAATCGCAAAATTCCAGTTTGGTATATACACAGGAAAGGTTGATGTGCTTGTAGGATTACCACTTTCCTTTAATATAGCATTTGCAACTGTTTTAGTTCCTTCTATATCTAAATTGATGGCACAGAAAAAGAAGGAAGATGCAAATAAGGTTGTGAAATTTTCGCTACTCGCAACCATCCTAATTGGTTTGCCTTGCACTTTTGGAATGATGGTATTTGCTGAACAAATATTAAAGCTGTTATATCCAAATGCCCCAGAAGGTGCGCAATTATTGCAAATTACGAGTTTAACTATAATTCTTATGATGATGGCACAAACTATAAATGGTGTGCTACAAGGAATAGGAAAATATAGAGTACCAGCAACTGCACTTGCACTTGGTGTTATAGCTAAATTTATACTAAATTTAATATTGATTCCAATACCAAGTATAGGTATCAATGGTGTTGCTATTGGTTCAATAGTTTGCCATATTATATCATTTAGCATTGGATTTGCGGTATTAAAAAGATCTATGAAGATAAAATTTGACGCAAATAAATTTTTAATAAAACCGCTTCTAGCCACAGCAATAATGTGCTTAATATCATACTTAGCATATCTACTACTTGTACAATTCATATCATGGAAACTATCTGCAATAGTTGCAATAATACTAGCAGTTCCAATTTATGCACTAGCAGTAGCTATTATGAAAATATTAGACAAAGAAGAAATATATAGATTACCAAAAGGAGAGCTAATTTATAAATTATTAGTAAAAATGAAATTATATCCGTCAGAAGTACAATAAAAAATAATACCGAATTGTAATATAACAGTTCGGTATTATTTTTATGTTAAAATTTTAAAAATCCCAATAAGTATTAAAATTATTCCAGAAATAATGTTCCATACTTTATCAGGAATTTTAGCAGAAGAAGATAATTTATTACCAATATATTTTCCAATAGATAAGAATATCACTTGAAAGCTAGCAACGAATAAAGGAAAAATGATAGAACTAAAACCAATTACACTACTTCCAATGCCAACACAAAATGCATCTAGTGACATTGCAATACCTAGATAAAGAGCTTCAAAACTATCTATCTTTTTAGAATTATCCAAGTCAAATGAATCTGGGTTTTTTATTAAAGTTTGCCATATTATAAAAAATCCCATACACACTAAAATTCCTGTTCCAACCAAATTTGTTATATTTGTAGAAAAGACGTTTTTTATAAAACCACCAATATACATAGATAAATATGAAATAATAAAAGATATAATAAATAAAACTATTTTAGCCTTGGAACTAATTAAGGTTTTCCCAACACCATATGAAATGCCAATTCCGCATAGAGTCTATACTAACAGAGCAGGCTAGCAAAAAATAACTAAGCAACATAATTCACCTCATAATATAAATATTAAGTTTATTAGAAAAATGTTAAAAAATGTCGAAAAATTCTAAGCATATTTATATGGCCTGTACATATATTTTAAGTATAAAAGTTACAAAGGAGGTTATTTTATGTGGCATACATATGGGATTGAAGAAACCATAAGAAAATTAAGAACAAACCACGAATATGGGATAAGCACCGAAGAAGTAAGAAAAAGACTAGAAAAATATCGGTGAAAATGTATTAAAAGAAAAAAAGAAAGAAAGTATACTAATTAGATTTTTAAAACAGTTTAATGATTTCATGATAATTATACTCATTATTGCATCAATAGTATCAGCCATAGTATCAAAAATGCAAGGAGAAAATGACTATATTGATTCTATCATAATAATTGTAATAGTTGTTTTAAATGCTTTGATGGGACTTATCCAAGAAACCAAAGCAGAAAAATCAATAGAGGCTTTAAAAAATATGACTGCTCCAATGGCAAAAGTAAGAAGAAATGGGAAAATAGAAGAAGTTTCTTCAAAAGAAATTGTACCAGGAGATATAGTTGTATTAGAAGCAGGCAACTATGTTCCGGCAGATTGCAGATTGATATCAAGTTTTAATTTGAAAATAGAAGAATCAGCACTAACAGGGGAAACAGAACCGGCAAACAAAAATTCGAAAGAGGTTCTGCTTGAAAATATTCCAATTGGGGATATGAATAATATGGCATTTTCTAATACCATTGTTGTAAATGGGCATGCAGAGGCTGTTGTTGTAGAAACTGGAATGAATACAACTATTGGAAAGATTGCGCATATGATTATAGACAATGAGGCACCTCAGACTCCTATTCAAAAGAAATTGGCGCAAGTTGGTAAAACATTAGGAATAGCTTGCTTAATTATTTGTTCATTGGTTTTTGCAATAGGTGTAATAAAGAAAATTGATATAGTTCAAATGTTTATGACATCAGTAGGACTTGCTGTGGCAGCAATTCCGGAGGGACTCCCAGCAATTATAACAATAATGCTTTCAATTGGTGTAACTACTATGGCAAAAAAGAATGCTATAATACGAAAATTACCAGCGGTAGAAACACTAGGAAGCAGTAGTGTCATATGCTCAGATAAAACAGGAACTTTAACTCAAAATAAAATGAAAGTTGTTGATGTAAAAAATGCAACAGGTAATAATACAGCCACATCAAAAGAGCTGATTTTAAGCCTTGGAGCTATGTGCACAGATTGCAACATAAATGAAGGAATTGCATATGGCGAACCAACAGAAGTGGCTATTGTTAATTCGGCAATTAATTTTGGACAAAATAAAGAGGAACTGTATAAAAAATATCCTAGAATTGCCGAAATTCCATTTGATTCTGAAAGAAAAATGATGACTACAATTCATAAAGCCGGTGGGAAATATAGAATAATAACAAAAGGAGCACCAGATGTACTACTAAGCAAATGTACAAAATATGATGTGAATAATAGTGTTCAAACTATGAATTTTAGTGTAAAAAATAGAATTGAACAAGAAAATAAATATATGGCAGATAAAGCATTAAGAGTAATAGCTGTCAGTTATTCAGATATAGATTATCTACCAAGTAAAATTACAACAGAAACAATTGAAAATAATCTTGTTTTTGTAGGACTAATAGGAATGATAGATCCTCCAAGAGAAGGTGTAAAAGAAGCAGTGTCTACTTGCAAAAATGCAGGAATAAAAACTGTAATGATAACAGGAGACCATATTGCAACAGCCAAGGCAATAGCAAAAGAGCTGAATATTTTAGGTAAGAATGATTTAGCGATTACTGGAACTGAATTAGACAAAATTTCTGATAAAGATTTTGAAAAAAATATTATGAAATATAGTGTTTTTGCAAGAGTATCTCCTGAACATAAGGTAAAAATAGTAAAAGCATTCCAAAAAACAGGAGCAGTTGTTGCTATGACCGGTGATGGAGTAAATGATGCACCTGCTCTTAAAAATGCCGATATTGGAATTGCTATGGGAAAAAATGGAACAGATGTTGCTAAAAATGCAGCTGATATGATTTTAACAGATGATAATTTTGTTACTATCGTGGAGGCTGTAAAGCAAGGAAGAAATATTTTTGATAATATGAAAAAAGCAATACATTTTTTAATAGCTACCAATATTGGAGAGATAGTAACTATTTTTATGGGATTATTGTTAGGGTTAAAATCACCACTTCTTGCAATACATTTGTTATGGATAAATCTTGTTACAGACTCATTACCAGCAATTGCACTAGGCTTAGAACCACCGGATAAAGAGATTATGAATCGAAAACCACAAAATTCTAAAAAAGGAATATTTGCAGATGGACTATGGGGCAAAATTTTTGTTGAAGGAGCAATGATTGGAATGCTTAATTTAGTTGCTTTTACAATAGGAAATAGTTTCTATAGTTTAGAAACAGGAAGAACAATGGCTTTTGTATCATTAGGATTACTTGAACTTGTACATTGCTTTAATATTAAAAGTGAACAATCAATTTTTAAAGCACGGATTATTTGAAAACAAATTCTTGATTGGAAGCTTTATATTGGGAACAATACTTCAAATTGGAGTTGTAATAATACCAAAACTTGCAGAAATATTCAAATTAGTACCACTAACACCTATACAATGGCTATACACAATTGCAATATCAATTGCCCCAATTATAATAATAGAAATTCAAAAGAAATTTAACGAACTAAAATTCGGTAAAAAAGTACCTCTAAATATTTCTGCTTGTGAAACTAAATAAGCAAAAAAAGTGTAATATAAAATCGCCTAAGTTTTTATATTACACTTTTTCTATCTTATTTCCCTTGAAAAAAGAACGTTGATATTATATAATTGTTGTGTAAAAAAATATTGGAGGATTATGATGAATAAACCAGAATTATTAGCGCCTGCGGGGTCTTTTGAAAAGGCTAAAACAGCTTTTTTATATGGGGCTGATGCTATTTATGCAGGAACATCTTCTCTTTCTCTTAGAACAAGAGCCGAAATGGAAGATGATGATTTAGTTAAAACAATCAAATATGCTCATATGCATAATAAAAAAGTATATGTTACAATAAATATTTTTGCTTGGGACGATAGATATGAAGAAGTAAAAAAACAAGCTCAAATTCTAAATGAACTTAAAGTTGACGGCATTATTGTAGCTGATGGTGGAGTATTAGAAATTTTAAAAGAATATGCTCCTGATGTTGATAAACATATTAGTACACAAGCTAATATTGTTAGTTATCACACTAGCAAGTTTTGGTATAATAATGGAGCTAAAAGGGTTATTTTAGCAAGAGAGCTTAGCAAAGATCAAATAAAAGAAATTGTAAAAAATAAACCAAAAGATTTGGAAACAGAAATGTTTATACATGGAGCTATTTGCTTTGGGTATTCAGGTAGATGTTTCCTAAGCGACTTTTTAGCTGGGCGTAGTGCTAATTTAGGCGATTGTGCTCAAAGTTGTAGATGGGCATATAATGTATATGTTGAAGAAACAAATAAACCTGGAAATTTAATGCCAGTAGAACATGACGATAAAGGAACATATATTTTCTCTTCAAAAGATTTATGTCTAGTTAAAGAAATTCCGGAGATAGTGGATTTAGGTGTGGATAGCTTGAAAATAGAGGGAAGACTTAAAACAGAGTATTATTTAGCAACTGTTATAAATGCATATAGAAATGCTATTGACGATTATATAGAAAGTCCAGATAGTTATGATTATACAAAATACTTAAAGGAAATTGAGAAAACAAAAACAAGAGGATTAACTACTTTTTACTTTAATTCAAGAGATAATAAAGATTTTCAAGATTATTCTGGTAATCAATATAATGCAGAGTATGAATTTGGGGCAAAGGTTATTGAAAAAGAAAATGATAAATATATTGTAGAAATAAAAAACAGACTTAAAGTCGGAGATACGCTAGAAATAATATTACCTGGACAAATAGAACCAATTGCATTTGAATTAGACCACTTATGGGATGTAGAAACAGATGAAGTAATAGATTTTATTAACCCTGGTAGAGCTAACCAAAAAGTAAAAATGAAATTGCCGGTAGAGGCTAAATCAGGATATATAATTAGAAGAAAGAAGGATTAAGGTTTGCAAAAGTTTTTTGTAGAGGAAAAGCAAATTGACGAAGGAAGCGGAACTATAATAATTTTGGGTGAAGATGTAAACCATATAAAAAATGTTCTAAGATGTATAGAGGGGGAACATATAGAAATATGTGAAAAATCAGATATGCCTAAAAAATATATATGTGAAATATCAAGTTTAAATAGTTCTGAAATTACTTGCCATATAATAGAGAAACTTGAAAAAAATAATGAAGCACCAATAAAATTACATATTTTTCAAGGATTGCCTAAGGCTGAAAAGATGGAACTCATAATTCAAAAATGTACAGAACTTGGCGCATATGAATTTGTTCCTGTTGATATGAGAAGATGTGTAGTTAAATTAAATGGCAAGGATGAATCAAAAAAGATAGCTCGTTGGCAAAAAATTGCAGAAGTAGCTTCAAAACAATGTGGCAGAGATATAATTCCAAAAGTGACAAACAAAATTTCTGTAAAAGAATTGATTACTTTAATTCAAGATTATGATATGATAATAGTAGCCTATGAAAATGAACATACTAAATTCTTAAAAGAGGTATTAAGAAATCAGAAAACAAAAAATAAAATTATGAATATTGCTTTAATAATAGGCCCAGAAGGTGGAATTGATATTAGTGAAATAGAATTATTAGAAAAAGCAAATGTAAATATTGTATCATTAGGAAATAGAATTTTAAGAACAGAAACAGCACCTATTGTACTTTCTTCAATAATAATGTACGAGTTAGGAGATATAGGAGGTTAAATGTGGAAGAAAAAATATTAAAAGAAGATTTATTTAAAAATAAAAGATTAACACCTGAGCTAAAAAATAAAATAAGAAAAATTTATGCGAAACATTTTCTTGTTATAGGACTTATTTTTGTATATACTGGTATTATAACATTGGCTTTTTATAAAATGGAATTAAATACTCTTGCAACAGATTTGAAAGTATTAAGCTTAGGATTTTTATGTTTTGCAATTATAAAATTTGAGCAAGGATATAAAAAAGATAATGAGGGAATATTCTTAATAGGAGTAGAAGCCTTAGTATTAGCTCTTATGACTTTATTTATGACAAGTTTTATTAGTATAGAAGAAAATGAATTTAAAAATATTACTACTGGATTCTGTGTTTTTGCTTTGATTTATTATTTGTTAAAAAATTTTATAATGATAAACAAAATAAAAAAAGAACACAAAAAACAAATTAGTGATGTTAGAGATATAATACATAAAAAAGGAGACATTTAAAATGTTAAAAAGTATGACTGGCTATGGACGTAGTAAACTAGAATTAGAAGGGAAAGAATATTTGATAGAAATTAAAGCTGTAAATCATAGATTTATAGATGTTTGTGTTAAATTACCAAGAGATTTAAGCTATTTAGAGGAAAATATAAAGAAAACTGTATTAAAATCAGTTAGTAGAGGAAAAATAGATGTAAGTATAACATATTCAAATATATCTACACAAAACGGAAATATAAAAATTAATAAGAGTTTAGCAAATGAATATATAAGACAATTGAAAGAACTAGCAATAGAAAATGAATTATCTGATAATATTAGTGTTGCGGAAATATTAAAGTTTCCAGATATATTTTCATCAGAATCGCCTATGGAAGAAGCGGATATTTGGAAAGCATTTGAGCCTAAGATTTGTGAAGCATTAGTTGCTTTTAATAAAATGAGATTAGAAGAAGGAAATAAACTTTGTGAAGACATTTTAAATAGAATTGACATAATTTCTAAAAATTTAGAGATAATTTCTTCTAAATCTACTGGACTTGTTGAGAAATATGTAGTAAAATTAGAAGCAAGGATTAAAGAAATCTTAAAAACAGATATTGTAGATCAAAATAGATTGGCAGAAGAAGCGGTAATATTTTCAGATAAATGTTCAGTTGAAGAAGAACTTACAAGAATGTATAGCCATATAGAACAATTTAAGCAATTGATAAATGATTCAAATGCTAAGGGCAAAAAGATTGATTTTTTACTACAAGAAATGAACAGAGAAACAAATACAATTGCTTCAAAGGCAAATTGCTTGGAAATTACAAAAATGGTTATAGAAATTAAGACTGAACTTGAAAATATTAGAGAACAAATTCAAAATGTAGAATAGGGAGTGAAAAAATGCAACTTATAAATATAGGATTTGGAAATATTGTATCTGCAAATAGAATAATTGCGATTGTAAGCCCAGAATCGGCTCCAATAAAAAGAATAGTACAAGAGGCGAAAGACAACAAAACAGCTGTTGATGCAACATATGGAAGAAGAACAAGAGCAGTAATAATAATGGACTCTGGTCATATTATATTATCAGCTGTTCAACCAGAAACTGTTGCTTCAAGATTTGAAAAAGATGATAACAATGTTCAAACTGAACAATAATATATAAGAAAGAAGGAATAAAAATGATAGTAAAACCAACAGTTACAGATTTATTAAAAATAGTGGATAATAGATATATGTTAATAATTGCCACAGCTAAAAGAGCTAGACAAATAGCCGCAGGAAGTGCTCCACTTATAAAAATTAATGAAAAATCACCAGTAACAATAGCTGCAAACGAAATTGCAGAAGGTAAGGTGAAAATAGTATGCTAGTTATTTTGTCAGGAGTAGCAGGCTCTGGTAAAGACACAATAAAAAGAGAACTTATAAGAAGAATGGAAGGTTTAACAACTATTCCATCTTATACTGATAGACCACCAAGAGCAGGAGATAGACCAGAAGGCGAACAATATGTTTATGTTAATCAAGAACAATTCGAAGAAATGATAAAAAAAGATGAATTGTATGAATATTCAGTCCACCACAATCACTACTATGGAACTTCAAAAAAGTTATTAAATGATAAAATACAAGCAGGCGAAGTTATAGTAAAAGATATTGATGTAAATGGAACAGAAGATTTAGTTAAAATTTTTAAAGATGATATAAAAGTTGTAACTATATTTTTAAAAGTCCCCAAAGAAGTCTTAAAAGAACGTCTAGAAGCAAGAGAAGACAAGCCTGATGCCAAAGAAGTTAAATTAAGACTAAATAGATTTGATTACGAAGAATCTAAAATAGGAAATTACGATTATGTAATTAAAAATAATAATTTAGAAAAAACTGTGCAAATTATAATGGCTATAATAGAAAATGAAAAAAATTGTAGTTTTGACGAATTTGAATAAGGAGCGAAAAAATGTACGAAATATTTGCTGATTTGCATGTCCACATAGGGAGGAGCGAAAACAATAAACCAATAAAGATAACAGCTGCAAGATCTTTAAATTTTGCTAATATTGCAGAAGAATGTGTTAGCAAAAAAGGAATTAACATGGTTGGTATTATTGACTGCGCTTCTCCTTATGTTATAGAGGATATAGAAAATTTCCTACAAAGTGGAGATGCTTATGAAATAGAAGATGGTGGAATTATATATAAAGATAAAGTATGTATAATTTTAGGAAGTGAAATTGAAACTTCTGAAATAAATGATGAAGGAAAAACAGGAAGCGCACATAATTTATGCTATTTCCCAACATTGAATGATATAAAAGGCTTTTCGAATGAAATGAGCCATCATATAAAAAATATTACTTTGAGTTCACAGAGAGCTGATATATCTGCATATGATTTAATTGATATTGTAAGAAATTATAATGGAATACTAATTCCAGCACACGCATTTACACCTCATAAAAGTTTTTATGGAAATTGTACAAAAAGTTTAAAAAGAATTTTTAAAGAAAAATATGATTTAATACCAGCTATCGAATTAGGATTAAGTTCTGATACATACTTAGCAGATCAAATATCTGAATTGGAAACAAAAACATTTATAACAAATTCAGATGCACATTCATTGCCTAAAATCGCAAGAGAATACAATAAAATGCTACTTGGAGGTATTAGCTATAAAGAATTGCTAATGGCCTTAAAAGGTGAAAATGGAAGAAAAATACTAGCAAATTATGGATTAGACCCTAAACTTGGAAAATATCATAGAACATATTGCGAAATATGTGGCAAAACAATTGATGGAGAACCACCTGTAACTAAATGTGATACTTGTGATAGCAAAAATATTACAATGGGTGTTTTTGATAGAATTGAAATTATAAAAGACAAAGAAGAAAGCAAAAGCCCAGAAAATAGACCAGAATATGTGTATCAAATTCCACTTACATTTATTCCTGGTGTTGGAAAGAAAACTTTGGATAATCTACTTAATGTATTTGAAACAGAAATGAACATATTACATAAAATTTCAAAAGACGATATTGAAGGTGTAGTTGGAGAAAAGGTTGCAAATGCTATAATTAATGCCAGAGAAGGGAAAATGAAAATTCACGCTGGTGGTGGAGGAGTATACGGTAAAATAGAAAGTAAATAAGTTCTAAAAAAATATTTTATTACATAGATATTATGTAAGTAAAGTATTTTGGAGGAAATCTTATGAGAACACGTAAGAAAACACGAACTATTAGTTATGTTATACTAAACCATATTGTAAATAATTTAAAAGAATATTTTTCTGTTATACTTGTATTTTTCATTGGAATAATTATAGGAGTTATATTTATAAATAATAGCAGTGAAAATCAGGTTTTACAAATACAAGATTATATAAATAACTTTATGAGTGATTTAAAAGAATGTGGGAACATTGATAGACCAGCATTGTTATTACAAACCTTTTTAAATAATTTATATTTAATACTGGCTTTATGGCTTGCAGGATCAACCGTTGTGGGAATTCCAGTAGTGTATGCAATTGTTGCATATAAAGGATTTTGCCTAAGTTATACTATTTCATCAAGTATAATAACATTAGGAACTTGGAGGGGAATACTTTTTTCAATTTCCTCAATGTTATTTCAAAATCTTATTTATATTCCATGTCTATTTGCCTTGGCAGTTAGTGGAATTAGACTTTATAAATCGATTATGAAAGATAAAAGACAAGAAAATATTAAACTAGAAATAGTAAGACATATTATGTTTTCTTTACTGGTTGGAGGAATTATGTTACTCGGAACAGTTGTAGAAACTTATATTTCAACAAACTTAATAGTTTGGTTCGTAAATTCGATATAATTTTACAAAAAAATCTTAAAAACTATTTACTTTTTTTATGTATTTTGATATAACATATATAGTTTATGTAAATTATAAATTTCGGTTATGCATACGCCTTTAAATATGCAAAAGTTTTATTAAAATAGGGGAGAACTAAAATGGAAAAACAAATAAAATTATTCTTAGAATTTCTTCAAAATGATAAAAGATTGTCAGACAATACATTACAATCTTATAGAAGAGATATTACACAATATGATAATTATTTAACACACAACAAAATAAATTATACAAAAGTAACAAAAGACGATATTAAAGAATACTTACAAGTGCTTCAAAATATGAATAAAAAAACATCTACAATATCTCGTAATTTAGCTTCAATAAGATCATTTTATCAATTTTTATTAAAAAATAAAAAAATAAAAGCAGACCCAACAGAAGGAATTCAATCTCCTAAAATCGAAAAAAAGGCTCCAAGTGTATTATCTTCAAAAGAAATAGAATTATTATTAGATCAACCTAATAATATTGATTTAAAAGGTATTAGAGATAAAGCAATGCTAGAATTTGCTTATGCAACAGGAATGAGAGTTACAGAAATAATTTCTTTAAATATAGATGATATAAATCTAGAAGACGGATTTGCAGCTTGCACAACAGGAAACAAAAAAAGAGTAATTCCAATAGGCTCTCTTTCATTAAAAGCATTAAAAGAATATGTAAATAATGTAAGACCAATTCTTATAAAAGATGAGAAAGAAAAAGCTTTATTTGTTAATATAAATGGAAGAAGATTAACAAGGCAGGGATTTTGGAAAATAGTTAAATTTTATAAAGAACAAGCACATATTACTAAGGAGATAACACCACATGTTTTAAGACATTCATTTGCAACACATTTATTACAAAATGGTGCTGATTTAAAAGCAATACAATCAATGCTAGGTCATTCTGACATATCTTCAACACAGGTATATATGCAATTTCAAGAGGGAAGTTTAAAAAATATTTATAAAAAAGCTCATCCAAGAGCATAAGAGTATTACTAAATAGAGGCAGACCGTTTAAGTCTGCCTTTACTCGATTGAATATTTAACCATTCAAAAATAGGCAATTAATTAGGAGGAAATATAAAGTGCAAGAAATACAAAAACAAAAAAAATATATAGAAAACATAAATAAAATAATATCTGGAAAAAATAAAAAATTTTTAATTCAAACAATGGGATGTACATTAAATGAAAATGACTCTGAAAAAATAAGTGGAATGGCAACTGAAATGGGCTATATAAAAACAGAAAATATTATGGAGGCTGATTTAATTATATTCAATACCTGTTGTATAAGAGAAAATGCAGAGGAGAAGCTTTTTGGAAAGCTTGGAGAAGTAAAAAAGCTAAAAGAAGAAAAAGGAACAATAATTGCTTTATGTGGTTGTATGATGCAAGAAGATCATATTATAGAAAAATTGAAAAAAAGCTATAAATATGTAGATATTATATTTGGAACACATACATTGCACAAGTTCCCGGAAGATTTATATAATTTGCTTACAGAGGAAAATAAAATAATAGATGTAATTGATATTGATGGAGAAGTATATGAAGGATTACCAATAAAAAGAGAAAGCTCAAATAAAGCATTAGTAACAATAATGCATGGCTGTAACAATTTTTGTACATATTGCATTGTTCCATATGTTAGAGGGAGAGAAAGAAATAGAAATCCAGAAGATATATTAAAAGAAATTAAGAAATTGGCGCAAGAAGGCTACAAGGAAGTTACTTTGTTAGGTCAAAATGTAAATTCGTATGTTGGAAATGGATATGATGGAATATATAATTTTGCAGATTTATTAAGAGCAGTTAATAAAATAGATGGAATAGAAATAATTAGCTTTATTTCTCCTCATCCAAAGGACTTCACAGATGATGTTATTTTAGCAATAAAAGAATGTAAAAAAGTAAGTAGATTATTGCATTTACCACTTCAATCTGGAAGTACAAATGTGCTAAAAAGAATGAACAGAAAATATACAAAAGAACAATATTTAGAACTTGCAAATAAAATAAAAAAATCAGTTCCAGAAGTAGCAATTTCAACAGACATCATTGTAGGATTTCCAGGTGAAACAGAAGATGATTTTGAAGATACCTTAGATGTTGTAAAACAAGTTCAATTTGAACAAGTATTTATGTTTATATACTCAAAAAGAGTTGGAACACCAGCTGAAAAAATGGAAGACCAAGTGCCAGAAGAAATCAAACATAAAAGATTTGATAGATTAAAACAATTAGTTGAAAATCAAATGCAAGAAAATAATAAAAAATATATTGGAACTATTCAAAATATTCTTATTGAAGGAAAAAGTAAAAACAACGAAAATATGCTAACTGGCAGAACAAACACAAATAAAGTAGTTATAATAGATGCAGACGAAAGTTTAATTGGAAAAATGATAAATGTAAAAATAGTATCAGAACATATGTGGTACTTGAAAGGTGAGATAGCATAATGTTAATTGATGAAGTAGATATAAATGTAGTTAGTCCTATGATGAAACACTATTTGGAAACTAAAAATAAATATAGAGATTGTTTTTTATTTTATAGATTAGGCGACTTTTATGAAATGTTTTTTGATGATGCACTACTTGCCGCACGAGAACTAGAAATTACTTTAACAGGAAAGGATTGCGGACTTGCAGAAAGAGCACCAATGTGTGGAATTCCTTTTCACGCAGCAGAAAGCTATATTGGAAAGCTTATAGAAAAAGGATATAAAGTTGCTATTTGCGAGCAACTAGAAGATCCAGCAAAATGTAAAGGAATTGTAAAAAGAGATGTAATAAGAGTTGTAACACCTGGAACAGTTATAGATTCTAATATGTTAAATGAAAAAGAAAACAACTATATAATGTCTATATATCAAAAAGGATTATATTTTGGGATATCAATATGTGATATAACAACAGGAGATTTTTATTCTTCTGAAATAAAGGAAACCAACAATTTTCAAATATTACTTGACGAAATTGCAAGATATAATCCAGCTGAAATAATTACAAATAAAGTATTATTTAGTGTAGAAGAAGAAATTAAACAAATACGTGAAAGATTTAAAGTCTATATTTCAGCAGTAGATGACGAATTGTTTAATGAAGACGCAGGTGAACTTAAAAATTTCTTTTCATTTTGCGACAATGAGGGAAATCCAATTGATAAATTAGAAGAAAAGAAAATATTGGTAGGTTCGGTTAATGCTTTAATGGAGTATTTGAACAATACTCAAAAAGTAAAATTAGAACATATAAATACAATAAAAATATATGATATAAATAAATATATGTCACTAGATATAAATGCTAGACGCCATCTCGAACTTACTGAAAAAATGAGAGATAAAAGTAAAAAAGGAACCTTACTTTGGGTATTAGATAAGACTTCTACATCAATGGGTGGTAGACTTTTAAAAAGATGGATAAGCAATCCGTTGCTTTCAGTAGATAGAATAAATGAAAGATTACATGCTGTACAAGAATTAAAAAATAATATGATGCTTAGAGATGACTTAAAAGAAGCATTAAAACAAGTTTATGATATGGAAAGATTGATAGGAAAAATTGCTTTTGGTAGTGCGAATGCAAGAGATTTAACATCATTAAAAGCATCTTTAATTCAATTACCAGAGGTAAAAAATATATTAAGTACAGCATCATCTGATATGCTTAGTGCATTGTATAAAAATCTAGATATATTAGAAGATGTATGTAAACTAATTGAAATTTCTATAACTGACGATCCTCCAATTACAATTATGGAAGGCGGAATAATAAAAACTGGCTATAATGAAGATGTAGACCAATACAGAAAAGCTACAACAGAAGGTAAAACATGGTTAGTTGAATTAGAAGCCAGAGAAAAACAAGAAACTGGAATTAAAAATCTTAAAGTAGGATATAACAAAATATTTGGATACTATATCGAAGTAAGCAAATCCAATGTAGGATTAGTTCCAGATAGATATATTAGAAAGCAAACATTAACAACAGGAGAAAGATATATAACAGAGGAGTTAAAAGAACTGGAATCTAAAATATTAGGAGCACAAGAAAAAGTTGTAGGACTTGAATATGAAATATTTATAGATATTAGAAATAAAATATCAAACCAAATAGAAAGAATTCAACAAACAGCTAATATAATTGCGACATTAGATGTTTTAACAAGCTTTGCAAAAGTATCTGCTGACCAAAATTATACAATGCCAATAGTGGACGAAAGTGGCGAAATGGACATAAAGGAAGGTAGACATCCTGTAATTGAAAAAATGCTAGCAAAAAACGAGTTTGTAGCTAATGATACATACTTAAATTTAGATACAGATAGATTTTCAATTATAACAGGTCCAAATATGGCGGGTAAATCAACATATATGAGACAAGTTGCACTAATTACAATAATGGCACAAATTGGTTGCTTTGTTCCTGCATCATATGCTAAAATAGGAATAGTAGACAAAGTATTTACAAGAGTTGGTGCATCAGATGATTTAAGTATGGGACAAAGTACATTTATGGTCGAAATGAGCGAAGTTGCAACAATTTTGAAAAATGCTACAAGAAATAGCTTAGTAATATTAGACGAAATAGGAAGAGGAACATCAACATATGATGGATTAGCAATTGCTTGGGCAGTTGTTGAATATATTTCAAATACTGAAAAAATTGGCTGTAAAACACTATTTGCAACACATTATCATGAATTAACAGAATTAGAAGAAAAAATTGAAGGTGTAAAGAATTATTCTGTTGCAGTAAAAGAAAAAGGAGAGAATGTAATTTTCCTAAGAAAAATTGTAAAAGGTGGAACAGACGAAAGTTATGGAATTCATGTAGCAAAACTAGCAGGAGTCCCACAACCAATAATAAAACGCTCAAATGAAATCCTAAAAACCTTAGAGAAAAAAGTAAAAATAAATTCAGAAGCAAAAGAAAGCAAAAAAGTTGTTCAAGGTCAATTAGATATGTATAATTACAAATTGGCAGATATTGCGTATGAATTAGACAAAATAAACTTAAATGAATTAACTCCAATTGATGCTTTAAATATATTAGTAAAAATGAAAGAAAAAATGAATTAGAAAAGTAATAGTCAGAGATAAGGAGTGCCTCTGACTATTGCTTTTTTAGTTCTAAAATAGACAAGGTGTGAATATATATATTTATAGCAAAGGAGTGATAAAATGAATATAGAAGAAAGAAAGGCTATAAATAGCAGTATAATACAAAATATAATATTAGAAAATAGAGCAAAGTTAAGCATTTCAGGAGTTTTAGATGTACTTAGCTTTGATGATCAAATTGTAATATTAGAAACAGATTTAGGGTTGCTTACTGTAAAAGGTGAAAATTTACGAATAAACAAATTAAGTATAGATACATCAGAGGTAATAGTTGAAGGAGATATTTCCAATCTTGGTTATTCAGATAAAAGTGCAGAAAAAAGTTCGGGCTCATTTTTAGGTAAAATATTTAAATAAAGGAGATTTATTTTGAATAATCTAGCAATGTCACAAGCATATGTTTTTCTTATTTTTATTTTTAATGGAATTCTTATTTCTTTCATATTTGACATATTTAGAATATTTAGAAAAAGCTTCAAAACAGCTGATATAATTACATATATAGAAGATATATTATTTTGGATAATAGTATGCGTATTACTAGCATACAGTATTTATACTTATAATAATGGAGAAATAAGATTATATCTATTTACAGGCTTAATCATAGGAGCGATATTATATATTTTAACAATAAGTAAATATATTATAAAATTTAGTGTAGGAGTTATAGATGTTTTAAAAAGGATAATTCAAAAAATAGTAAATTATTTATTATATCCTTTAAAAATGATATTAAAAATCCTAAAAAAAGTATTATTTCGACCAATTTGTTTTATTTTTATCAATCTTAAAAAGAATTTTAGCGATATTTTACAAAAAAGCACAAAAAAACCTACAAAATAAAAAAGGAATTATGTATTTTTTGTAGAATAATATATGTATAGATAAAAAATTATACTGGAGATAAATGTTAAATATGAAAATCTTAAAGTCAAGAAAATTTTATAAAAAGTTACTTATTATCGTAGTTGGAATATACATATTAGGTATTTTTATTAATCAACAAAAAACATTAGATTCTTACAAAAATAATCAAGAATATTACGCAAAGCAAATAAAAGAACAAACTGAATATAAAGAAAGTTTACTAGCAAAAAAAGACAATTTAAATTCACCAGAATATGTAGAAGAAATTGCTAGGGAAAAACTAGATATGTATTTACCAAACGAAAAAATATATATAGATCAAGATAAATAAGAAGCTATATAAAATTTATATAGTTTCTATTTTTAGTAAGGGGGGCATTATGGATTTACACAAATTAAATCTAACACAATTAAAAGAATTAGCAAAAGATAGGGGAGGTATAACAAACTTATCAAAACTTAACAAAGAGGAATTGATAGTAGAATTAGAAAAAAGATTAAAAGAAATTGAAGAAGATGAAGAAACACAGGGCTTTACAGAAAATGGAGATTATAAATTAACTAATGAAAATGATTCTATTATAGAAGGCATATTAGAAATTATGCCAGATGGATATGGTTTTTTAAGAGGGCATAATTATTTGCCAAGCCCTAAGGATGTTTACATATCTCAAATGCAAATAAGAAGATTTAGATTAGGCACCGGAGATAAAATAAAAGGAATTTCAAGAATGTCTAGTGATGCAAAATTTCCAGCATTGATATTTGTTGGTGAAGTTAATGACGAAAAGCCAGAAAATGCAATGAAAAGAATTCCTTTTGACGATTTAACACCTATTTATCCAAATAAAAGAATAAAACTAGAAACAGTACCAAATGAATATACAATGAGATTAGTAGATTTAATCTCTCCAATTGGTAAAGGTCAAAGAGGTATGATTGTTGCACCTCCAAAAGCAGGGAAAACAACAATTCTAAAAAAAATAGCAAATAGTATATCAAAAAATAATCCAGAAGTTGAACTTATTGTATTATTGATAGATGAAAGACCAGAAGAAGTAACAGATATGAGACGTTCAATAAAAGGAGAAGTTATAGATTCAACTTTCGACGAATTACCAGAACATCACGTAAAAGTTGCAGAAATGGTATTAGAAAGAGCTAAAAGATTAACAGAACAACACAAAGATGTTGTAATATTATTAGATAGTATTACAAGACTTGCAAGAGCATACAACTTAACAATACCTTCTTCTGGAAGAACACTATCAGGTGGTTTAGATCCAAATTCATTACATAAACCAAAAAGATTCTTTGGAGCTGCAAGAAATACAGAAGATGCCGGAAGCTTAACAATTCTTGCAACAGCACTTGTTGAAACAGGAAGCAAAATGGATGATGTAATATTTGAAGAATTCAAGGGAACAGGAAATATGGAAGTTCATCTTGATAGAAAATTATCAGAAAAAAGAATATTCCCTGCAATTGATATAAACAAATCTGGTACAAGAAGGGAAGATTTATTGCTTTCACCAAAAGAATTAGAAACAGTATATGCACTTAGAAAAGCAATGAACAATATGCCAGTAGCAGATATGACTGAAAAATTGATATCTGAAATGATTTCAACTAAAACAAATGACGAATTTTTGGATAATATAAAAGATATGCTGGAAGATAAATAATCTTGACAAATAAGGAAATCTATAATATTATTTATTAAACTCATATAAAATTAAATTAGCATAATAAGGCCAATGCGCCGTAAAGCTCTAACAGCTCTTTTTCGAGGGGCTGTTATCTTTTTGCCGTTTTACTTCATTGACCAAATTAACCGTGTAGTGTTATAATATTTCGTATAGATAGGAGATATTATGAGATACAGAATCGGTTTAAATATAGGGATTAACTCTTGCGGCTGGGCAGTTATAGAACATAACGAAGATGGAGAACCAATAAAACTTGAAAATATGGGTGTTAGGATGTTTGAAATATCTGAAAATTTAAAGGATGGACTCTCTCTTTCAAAAGCTCCAAGAGAAACAAGAAGCATACGAAGAAGAATAAGACGTCGTAAACACAGAATTGAAAGATTAAAATATCTAATTGTAAATAGCAACATGTTAACACAAGAAGAAGTAAACAATTTATATAACTCTACCAATTTAGAAAATATATATTTATTAAGAGTTAGAGCACTTTCTGAAAAAATAAGCAATACTGATTTAACAAGAGTTTTAATAAATCTTATGAAAAAAAGAGGATATAAATCAAATGTTGAACTTGAAGATTATGCCAAAGATGAAGACGGAAAAGTGCTTACTGCAACAAAGGAAAATCAAAAAATAATGAAAGAAAAAGGATATAGCACTGTTGCAGAAATGTATTTAAAAGATAAAAAATTCAAAATGATTTTACCAGATGGTACGATTATTTATAAAATAAGAAATACAACAGGGAATTATAGTTCAACAGTTTTAAGAAACCAAATAAGAGAAGAACTAATACGAATATTGATTAAACAACAGGAATTAAATGACTTAGTAACAAATGACTTTGTTCAAAAGTGTTTAGAGATCTTTGACTCTCAAAGACCTTATGACGAAGGTCCTGGACTAAGGTATTCAACTACACAAGTAGATAAGATGCTAGGAAAATGTATTTTTGAAAAGCAGGAAAACAGAGCTGTAAAGGCAAGCTATTCATTTGAATATTTTGATTTTTTAAAACAACTAAATAATATTATAATAGAAAAAACAATAATTACCTCAAATAATAAAACAACTCAAAAACGTAAATTATCAAAAGAAGAAAGACAAAAAATAATAAAATTAGCTAAATATCAATCTCAAATAAGATATTATGATATAAGACAAGAATTACAATTATCAGATTATGAAAGATTTTGTAATTTAGAGTACAGTTCAATTTCAGAATTTTCAGAATCAATAAATAAATTAGCTGAGCGAAAGCCAAAATTAGAAGGATTCACATCATATTTTAGAATAAAACAAGCTCTATACTATGTCGATAATACATTGATAGAAAGATTATCAAATGAAGAATTGGATGAAATTGCATATGTTTTAACAGTATACAAAAGCAACGAACGTAGATTAGAACAATTTGAAATTCGTAATTTGCATCTACCAGCAAATGCTATCCAAGAATTGTTAAAAATATCTTTTATAGAAATTGCCTATTTATCATTAAAAGCAATAAAAAAAATAACTCCATATATAGAAGAAGGATATACCTATAATTCAGCATTAGAACAAGCCTATCCTTCATTTGAAACAAGTTTATGCAATATCAATAGTGAAATACTAAATCCAGTTTGCAGAAGGGCAATATCTCAGTCAATAAAAGTTTTAAAAGCAATTGTAAATCAATATGGAAAGCCGGATTTAATAAATATAGAATTTTCAAACGAATTAGGTAAAGGAAAGTCTGAAAGAGAAAAAATAAAAAAACAAAAACAAGAAAATTTAGGAAAAACATCAAGAATAAAAGAAGAACTTCAAGCCCAAGGCATTGAAAATCCAACGGGAACAGAAATTACTAAATATAAATTATGGAAAGAACAAACTAATTATTGTATGTATTCTGGTAAGAAAATTGATATAGAACAAGTTTTTTCAAGCGAAACTCAAATCAATTATATAATCCCTTTCTGGATGTGTTTTGACGATACATACAAAAACAAAATTCTTACTTTCACATCAGAAGTCAAGCAAAAACAGGATCTTATGCCATATCAATATATTCAAAAAATGAGAAGAGATACAGAAGAATATGAAACCAGAATTAGTATGTTAATTAGAGTATATAGCAAGAAAAATAGGCTTGTAAAGAAAAATATTACAAAAGAAGAAATGATAAAATGGAGAAATAGAAACATTGAAGACACTCAATATATTGCTAAATGGATTACAAATTATATTAGAAGAAATATTCAATTTGTAGAGTGTTCTAAATATAACAATAAAGTATTGATAATTAGTTCTAATTTAACATCATATATAAATAGAAAATTAGATATATCAAACAATATAATTATAGGTAATCAAAAACATGCATTAGATGCCCTAGTAACCGCAACTGTATCAAAAGAATTATTAAATAAAATAATTATATATTCAAGGGAAAACACAGAAAATTCTCAATTTCCTATTCCTTGGGAAAATTTTAAACAAGATATGAATAATTTGCCACCTATATTTGTATCACGTGCTCCAAAAAGAAAAGTTACAGGACAAGCTCATGACGAAACAATAAGAAGAATGCAAATATGTGGCAAAGAAATAAAATGTATAAGTAGAACAGATATAAAAAAGCTGAAACTAAATTCAGAAGGAGAAATAGAAAACTTTTCGAAAAATTCAAAGAATACAGACAAGGTCTTATATAATGCCTTAAAAGAAGAAATAAAAGAAAATGGGGGAAATGCTACTAGAAGCTTTATAAAGCAATTTTATAAACCCAAAAAAGATAAAACACCAGGATTGCCAGTAAAAAAAGTCAAACTAGAATCAAAAACAAGATTACCAATAAAATTAAAAAATCAAGCAATTGCAACAAATGGAAGCATAATTAGGTTAGATGTATTCAAAGTAGAAAATGAGGGATATTATTATGTACCAATATATGTTTCAGATACAGTATTGCCAAAGCTTCCTAATAAAGCATGTGCTTCCAGCAAACCTTACGAAGAATGGCCAGAAATGAGGGAGGAAGACTTTATATTTTCACTATACTCACGAGATTTAATATACATCAAAAACAAGTCTCCAATGAATCTACATCCAACAGACGGAAAACGGAAGCATTCTAATAACAGACGAAATATTAGCGTATTACATAAGGGCAGATATCTCCGGAGCAACCATAAGCATAATAAACAATGATAACACATACACAACAAAGGGACTAGGCATAAAAACGCTATTAGAACTAAAAAAATACCAAGTAGACATACTTCGGCAATTACCACGAAGTACACATTCCCGAAAAAAGAGTAGGCTTTAAAACAAAAAAATAAGCCCAGAATATATAAAATTATCCTAAGCTTATTAAAACTCATAAAAAATTAACTATAACATAACACACAATTAAAAAAAGTCAATACAGTAATTATACCACAACCGAGCAAAAATTCAACTTTTATTGCGATTATAATAGAAAATATTATATAAAAAATAGAAAAAAAGGAGAGAGAAAAAATGATGCTTACATTAGTACTAATAATCATTATAGTAATACTTATTATATATCCATATGTATTACCAATTATCAAAAATCAAACAGAAGAAGAACTAGAAGGAAACGAGAACAATCTTATCAAAAACGAGGATTTGTCAAAATATGTAACCAACAATTACGTTATGACACCGACTGAATTAAAATTTTATAGAGAATTAAAGAAAGTTACTGACAAACTAAACCTTTCCATATTCCCACAAGTAAACATGGAAAGGATTATAAACGTATATAACAATAACTCAAGAGATAGAAACAGAATTAAATCTAGAAGTATAGATTTTACCATTGTAAATAACAAAAATTGTAGAATAGTATGTTGTATCGAATTAGATGATTATACTCACAATAGAGCCAAAGTAATAAAAACAGACGAATTTAAAAACAGGGTATTTGAAAAAGTAAAAATACCACTACATAGAATAAAAGTAAACAGCTACTATAATATTACCGAACTAGAAATCCTTATAGCAAAAGACTTACCAAATAAAATCGAAAGCACACCAGAACTAACCCAAAAGACAAACATATGAAATGATTTTCTATGTCAAGTATTCTTGGTTAAACTATTGCCGCCATTTTTATTTTTGCATTCACTTGACTAAACAAAAATAAATCTATATAATAAGGATATAAAAAATCGAAGATAAGCACATTAAATGTGATGGGGAGATAGATAGAAAGCTATATAAAGATATATATGCAACATTGCGCAAAATAAAAGTTTTGCGCAATGTGAGATAGGACTGCTTATATACTTTTTTTACTTATATCTATATTAGCTTATATATATAATAATATTGTTTCTATATTAGTACTTTAATTAAAGACGATTTGTGTTTTTATTACAGATTATTGATTACTAACTAATATATCCATATTTAAAACTTGTGCTATTTTATTATTAAATAATATTTTCTTTATCATATAATCAGAATAATTTATTCCCATTCCTATTTTCTGCTATAAATCTTACAAAATTTGCTTAAAAACCATGATTCTTGTTTTTAGTTGAATTTTTAGAAACTTTATTACTTTTATAAAAAAAGTGCTTAAAATCGATTCTCACGCGTTACGCTTTGAAAAGGTATTGAAATCAGGGCTTTGGGCGTATGAATGGTTTGAGGAGATTGATTTTTATGTTGAATGTTGAAAATAACCCAGAATTTTTGAATTCTTTTATTGATTATACTGAAACGATTTTGAATAAATCGCCTAATACTATAAAAGAATATAATTATGATTTAAATAATTTTTTGAAATATATGAAAATGCGTTTAAAATTAACAAAAGAAACTGAAATGAAAAATGTCATTATTAAAAATATGACTGTTGAAGATTTGAAAAAGATTACTTTGGATGATTTACATGCTTATTTGGGATATCTAACTAGAAATTATAATAGCAAAGCTACCACAAGGGCTCGTAAAGTTTCTAGTATAAAAGCATTGTTTAATTACCTAACTGCAAAAACTAATTTGCTTGATGTAAATCCTGCTCAAAACTTAGAGTCTCCTAAGTTAGGTAAACGAATACCTAAATATTTAAGCGAGAACCAAAGCGAAAAGTTATTAGTTGCTGCACATACTGCGGGAACTGAAAAAGAGCGTAATCTTGAAAGAGATTCTGCTATTATAACCATATTCTTGAATTGCGGTATTCGTTTGTCTGAATTAGTTGGTATAAATATAAAAGATATATCTTTTGAGGAAAGAAAGCTTAATGTTATAGGTAAAGGAAATAAAGAAAGAACAATATATCTAAATAATGCTTGTATATCTGCTATCAATAATTATTTAGCAGTTCGTCCACATGACATCAATGTTTCAGAAGACAAAAAGCCTTTATTTTTAAGTGAGAGAAAAGAAAGAATAAGCAATAGAACAGTTCAGTTAATTGTAAAGAAAGAACTTTCTAAGGCTGGATTAGATGTAAATAAATATTCCGTTCATAAATTAAGGCATACAGCAGCTACTTTAATGTACCAAAATGGTGTTGATATTCGTGCTCTGCAAGAATTATTAGGACACGAAAGTATTTCAACGACTGAGATTTATACTCACGTAGATAATAGCCAAATACGTGAAGCTGTTGAAAAAAATCCTCTTGGCGATAAAATTTTTAACTAAGATAAACTCTACAAGCCCCCACTTGTTTGATTTTTCTTATAATGTAGGAATTTCTAATTCCTGGCCTACTTGTAAAGCAGATGAATTCAAATTATTTATCTGCTTTATATCTTTTATAATTTCTCTTACATCTTTATTCATATAATATTCATTTTCGCTTTTCTCTAAATTAGCTATTTTCCATAGTGTATCCCCTACATCTATGTATCTTTCTTTATATTGAACTTCACCATGTGATAAAGCAATATTGTTTGAAAATATAGCCATAACTGCAATTGGTATAATAACCACTAAAACAATTCCTCTTATAAATTTTTTCATATTTGTAATTCTCATTTTTTTCTTCTCCTTTTTACGAACAAGTTTTCTCTTTATGGAACGATTATACAGCAAACAAAAGTTTCTGTCAATACTTTTTGGGAAAAAAGCGAAAAAATGTTCTTGCTTATAAAAGAATTGGTTGTATTTGCTCTGATACCATTGCATATTCTATGGTAGGAATTAAATATTCTACATCAAATGATAATGAACGAGGTTTAGTTATTGGATTATCTTGCCTAAATGGAACAAAATAAAAGTTTTTTCTATTTAATAATGTGCCTATATTGGTTGCATTTCCTCCTAATGCGTCTGTTGCAGATACAGCTATTACCACATTATTTTCATTTCTAAGATGCGATTTTACAGCAACTGTGGCTGGGGTATCGGAAATTCCAGTGGCTAATTTTGCCAAAGTGTTTCCTGAACAAGGCGCAACTACAATAATATCTGTTAGGTGTTCTCTTCCTATTTTTTCAGTTTCTTCTATACTATAAATTATTTTTTTTGATGTAATTTCTTCAATTTCATTAATAAATTCTTTTCCAAATTTCGTATTTAATTTATATAAATTAAAGGACATAATGGGTATAACATTTGCCCCTAATTTTACTAATTTTTTAATTTTAGGAATCACTTTTCTAATAACATAAAATGAACCTGTTAGGACAAAGCCTATATTTTTATTTTTAAGCATAAGTTCCTCCCTTCATTATTATTTTATGAGATTATGTAAATAAGTGCTATATTAAATAGAAAAAATCAAAACAAAAAACAGAATGAATTTATTAGTATTCATTCTGTTTCATCTTATTTAGAAAGAAGTAAAAATCCTGTTGCAATTGCTCTGGTTCTGTGTTTTCCACTAGAATCAACTGGGTCATTTATTACTTCATTATTTACAACCATTGCACTAGATGTTCCTCCATCTAGATTTGCAGCATTGTATGCACCATATCTTTGCATAATTTCTGTTAAATCTTTCATGTTTGCACCTGGTCTTTTTAATGTTCTACCATCTAATACTAGGAATAAAACAATTCCATCTTGTCTTTGACCAATTGCTGTTCTTGGAGCATTGCCCCAACCACCATTTCCAACAATTTGTGATGTTTTACCATTTACTATTAAAAATGGTCCAAATGTAACTGCATCTCTAACACCCATTTTTATTGCTTCTTTTGCTGTCATTTTTCCTAAAACTAATTTATTTTCATTTGTAAAACCAATTAGTCCACCAGAAGAACTAGCATATTGATAAGATGTTATAATTTTACCATTAGATATTGTTGTACCAATTGGAGTTGAACCATTTCCTTTCCCAGAAGGATCGTCAAAACCTCCTCCGTTTATTGCTACAAGTGCATTATTTTTCTTGGAAATAGTTGTCAAAAATTGTCCTTCTTTGCCTATATTTTCGGTTGTGGCAACTTTTACTCTTGATGGGTCATATATTACAGCTAAATATCCAGAATATGTATCTCCATTTATTTCAATTATTTTATAATCTTCATTGTTTGGATTTTCTAAAACTGCTTTTTCATATTCATTTTCGTATACAACTTCTTCTTTTTTTTCATTTTCTAATTCAACTACTGTTGGCATTGTTACCAAATTAGGATCTGTGGTTTCTGCTATTTCCACAACTTTATTTTTATCTAGCACTTCTTGTATAGTTTCGTCACTATAAAACCAAGTTGCTAAATATTGATGGTTCATTGTGGTCATTGCAGTTGTAATTAGCCATTCTCTAAATATTGGTACAGGTCCATACATTACAAAAAGTCCACTTACTATGCCTAAAAGCAATACTATTCCAATTATTATTTTAATTTTTAGTTTCCTTGTTATTCCTACAATTTCATTCATTTTATCTTCTTCTCCTCAGTAAAACTCCTAATATTATATACTAATATATTTTTGAAAGCAACTAAATATTGCAAGTTTTTGCAAAAAAATATATAATATTAAAGTGAGGTAAAAAATGATTTTAAAATATATAGTAGAAGATAATAAATATGAAACATTAAGAACCATGCTAAAAAAAGAATGGCAAATTTCTAGCAGATTACTTACAAGGCTAAAACAAAGAGAGCTAATAACTGTTAATCAAAAAAGTGTATATTTAGATTATAAATTAAACATTGGTGATATTATTTTAGTTGATTTAGATTTTGAAGAAGAATCTGAAAACATTGTGCCAACTCAAATGAACTTAAACATTTTATATGAAGATAATGCTTATATTGTAATAAACAAATCAGCCAATATGCCTGTACATCCATCAAGAGCTCATTATGAAGATACTCTTTCAAATGGAATTAAATATTACTTTAATCAAAACAAAATTTATAAAAAAATGCGTCCAGTAAATAGGCTTGACAGAGATACTTCTCGGAATTGTTATATTTGCCAAAAATGAATATATACAAGAATGCCTAATAAAGCAAATGCAATCAGGGGTATTTGAAAAGGAATACATCGCTTGTTTAGAAGGAAATTTAAGCAGTATTTCAGGAACAATAAATGCAGCAATTGCACGAAAAGAAAATAGTATAATAGAAAGATGTATAAACGAAAATGGAGAAAAATCAGTTACTCACTACCAATTAATAGAAAATAAACAAAATTTCTGCATAGTAAAATTCAAATTAGAAACAGGTAGAACACACCAAATTAGAATTCATTCATCTTTCATTGGGCATCCAATATTAGGAGATACACTCTACGGCTCCCCTTCTCCGCTAATCTCTCGCCAAGCCTTGCACGCATATAGAGTTAAATTTGTACATCCAATTACCAAACAAATCGTTTCATACATAGCATCAATTCCAGAAGATATGGAAAAATTGAGGAATTTAAGGCTTTTATAAAAAAAGAAGCATACTATAAATATTTCATAGTGTGCTTCTGGTTTTTTAATCTATTATTTCAAAAGATTCAAAATGGTATTCGTTTGAATCATCTTTTGTAAATGTCATTTTTATTTTATGTAATTTATCCATATTTTCTTCAATTGTTCCAAGTCCATCATTTACGGCTAATTCTTGTTTTAGTCTAGCAAATTCTTGTGGAGCTTCCTCTTCTGATACTCCTGAGAGGTAATAATTATGTGCAACTAAATTTTTGATAATATCATCATCTTTCCAGATTAAGTTTCCATACTCATTATAAGTTCTACCTTTTGATAAATCTAAATCAGAATAATAATCAATTCTACAGCGAGTTTCTTCTCCTTCCTCCGAATAAAAAGCGATAGGCATTGTTATAATCATATTGTTTTGTGCTTTTTTTACGTCTAGGTAAAGGTCAAATAATTCAATAAATTGGTCGCTGCCGGTTTCAAAGCAAGGCTCTTCAACAATATAATTGTTTGAATGATAGATTACTTTTAAAAATTGAGGAAATCCTGAATAAAATTCCATTCCATTATTAAAAGTGGCATCTTTATATTTAATATTTTTTCCAAAAATTCTAGTAATATTATTTTTTATTTCTTGTTTAGTAAATGAATTTTTATTATATAAAGCTTCATAATCTTCATTAGCTAATTGTACATAACCGTAATTTATAGCCAAGCTCAATATTAAATCATTAGAAATATTATTTAAGTTTATTTTTCCTTGATTTTCTAGGGCTTCATAATATAGTTTCCCTAATAAGTTTTCATTTGGGCGGACTACTTCATAACTAGAGTCTATTCCTAAATAAGCCAAGCATTTTTGAACATCCTTATCGTCCAATGTAAAATTTTTTAGTTTTTCCTCTTTTTCCGTAGTATCGTTTTTGCCGGCGATTTCAGCTTTATCTGTATTTTCTGTTTTTTCATTATTTTTCTCATTTTCTATCTGACTTGCCAAATTTCCTTGTTCCAAGCTGTCCATCTTTTTCTTTACATTCATTCCACCTATTATAACTGCACCTATTAGTATTACAATCCCAGCAATTAATACATAAAACGTCCATAAGCTTATTTTGATTTGTTTTTTCTCTTTTTCCATTGTTTCTTTCTCCCCTTTTCTTTTGATATTTATATATCTTATTTTTTCATTTGTTAGTATATCACATAAATTTTATTTTGTGGGCTTTGTAATATAAATGTTATATACTTGTAACATTCGTAATTATTTCTTTTAAATTATCCTTAATAATATCATATTTTCACCAGTTTTTATCGTCAAATGATAAAAACTGGTGAAAATCAAGTAATTTTTAATTGATTTTAATAAAATGCACTAAAAAAAATCCAATAGCATAAGCTACTGGATTTTTTAAGTAAATCTGTAAGCCGGGTTCTGTCTTGAATAGTCATTTATCTAGGATATGTATTACTACATATCTCGTGCCACCTTGGCGAAAGTCGGCGAGCAGCCTTAATCTTTCTTTTAAGATGTTGCTCCAAATGGGGTTTACACAACTTCTATGTCACCATAGAAATTAGTGAGCTCTTACCTCACTTTTTCACCCTTACCTTTTATATATAAAAGGCGGTTATTTTCTGTTGCACTTTCCTTAAAGTTTCCTTTACTGGACGTTATCCAGCATTATTGCTCTGTGGAGCCCGGACTTTCCTCATATGCAACTTCACAGTTTACATACGCGACTATTCGATTTACTCTATTACCTATTTTACATTTTTATTTTACATTTGTCAAGATTTTATAAAATATCTATTTCTTGCATTAAATTTTTGTATTTTAAGAAAAATAGTGATATATCTTGTTTTGATATTGAAGTTTGTAGTTCTTTTAATGTAACATATGATTTATTTACATTGTATTCTTTTTTCTCTACAAATGCAGTATTTTTCATTACATTCGAGTAAACTTCTTCGGCAAGGGCTAATTCTTGGCTGGCTAAGTTCCAGTCTCCTTTGCTTACTCCTGCATAAGCTTTTAGAATATGTTCCTTTGTGTATGCTATATCTACTTCCTCATTTTTATCTGAAAATGCTTGAATATATTTGGGAATATATGAGTACATTGTTGACAATGTATCTATTGAGGCTTGTTTATCTTTGGCTTTTAGATTTATCACCAATTGGTCTAAATTACTACTAAATTCGGTTATATCTGTTCCGTTTACATTTATTTTATATAAATCCAATATTACTGTATTCCAAGATGTATAGAAAGTCTCAATTGTAGAATACAATTTATCCCAGTTTATATCGTCATAATCAGTATTCAATGTCGAGTGGGTTATTACTTCTGTTACATCTATTTGCTGTTTTGCACTTGACTTTTCCGTATTACTACCCGAACTGCTATTTGATCCTTCTTGTTCACTACTTTGTCCTGAATTTTGAGCATCTTCTTTTGAACTTGTAGAGCTTTTATCAGACGAATCTGATGTTACGTCTACTTTTCTTGATTCAACCATATAATTTGTGAAATATATGTTATTTAATTTGCTTATCGTGCTTATTAGTTCCGTATCTATATAATAGATCTCGCTATCTACTTTTTGTGATAGCGTTTGACTTGATTCTTTGTTAGTTGAACATCCTGTAAGTCCAAATACTAAAATTCCTAAAATTATAACTATAACAATTATTTGCTTTTTCACTAAAATCACCTAATTTTATTATTGACATTCTTAATATGTTTTATTCTAATTGAATAGTAAAAGAATAAAAAGATATAATATAAAAAAGGAGTTTTTTTATGTTAAAACCAATTGTAAGTTTATATAGTATGGATAATACTCAAATCGAAAAATTTTTAACAAGTTATTATGAAGATAAAATCAATATAGAAAATAAATTAGAATGGGAGCAAAATTACGATAATCCAATTGAAATTGCATCTATAATTGGGGCTTTTATAGATAATTGCGATAAATATGAAATAAATATGTGGATTAGCCTAGATGAAGGGATTTTTATAAATGTTACAGAAGACAATGCAGATAAAATAATAAGGTACCTTTATGAAAGATACCCTAGTTAATTATTTTTCTAAAATTATTGTTACAGGTCCATTATTTAATAACGATACCTTCATATGTGCTCCAAACTCACCCGTTTGCACATTTATATTTTCTTCTTTGCACTTTTCTACAAAATATTCATATAATTCGTTAGCTTGCTCAGGTTTGGCGGCCTGTTCAAAGCTAGGTCTATTGCCATTTTTGCAGTTTGCATATAATGTAAATTGAGAAACTATTAAAAGTTCGCCATTTATATCTTTTACAGATAAATTCATTTTATCATTCTCGTCTGTAAATACTCTTAGATTCACTAATTTATGTACTAAGAAATCGGCTGTTTCTTTTGTGTCTTCTGGTGCAACACCTAGTAAAACTAAAAAGCCTTTTTTTATTCCTCCAACCATTTTGTTTTCAACTTCTACTTTTGCATTATCTACTCTTTGAATTACAAGTTTCATTTTATTCCCTTTCTGGTTTTAATTTTCTTGTCATTAATATATTCACTGCTTCTTTTGGGTTTAATCCATTGTATAATACATTATATACTGTTTCTACTATCGGCATTTCTACATTATATTTTTGTGCTAATTTATATGCCACTTCAATATTGTCTATACATTCTATTGTCATTCCGACTTCTTTTTTTGTTTCTTCTAAGGTTTTTCCTTGACCAATTAACATTCCCGCTCTTCTGTTTCTGCTGTGTTCGCTTCCACAAGTTACCACTAAATCTCCTAATCCAGTTAGTCCATAGAAGGTTTCTTTTTCTCCTCCCATTTTAACCCCAAGTCTAGAAATTTCAGCTAATCCTCTTGTAATTAAAGCCGCAAATGAATTATCTCCTAAATTAAGTGCTTTTGAAATTCCAGCACAAAATGCAATTATGTTTTTAAGTGAACCTCCAATTTCTACTCCTTTAACATCATTTGCTGAATATAATCTTAAAGTATTTGATGCAAATGCGTCTTTTACCATTTCTATTACATCATTATGTTCAGAGGCAATAACTAATGCTGTTGGAATTCCAAGTGAAACTTCTTCTGCATGGCTTGGTCCTGATAATACTGCAATTCTGGCATTTGGAATTTCGTCTTTTACTACATCATCTAATGTTGTAAGTGTACTTAATTCAAAACCCTTTGAACACATTATTATAGGTTTATTTCCTACATATTCCTTATATTTTTGTACATTTTCTCTTACAAATTTTGAAGGTGTTACATGTACAATCATATCTGTTCCTTCTATTGCTTCTTTATAATCTAGCGTACATTCAACACTTTTTGGGATTTTTACTCCTGGCAGAAACCTACATTCCTGGTTTTGTTTTATATGGTTCATATCTTCTTCTGAAAATGCCCATAATTTAACTTTATTTCCATTTTTAGCTAAGTGTATAGCTATTGCTGCTCCCCAGCTTCCACTTCCAATTATCGCAATGCTTTTCACTGATTTTTCCTCCTATGTATTTTATTTTTTGAAACTAAGTTTGTTTTCTGTTCCTGTTGCTAATCTTTTTATGTTTGTTCTATGATTAAATACTACAAGTCCAGCCATCAATATTCCAAATACTAAATAGCTTCCTTCTACAATATAATTGTCTTTTATAAAAATTGTTAATACAGGAAATAATATTGCAGCTGCTAGTGAACCAACTGATACCATTCTTGTAATTGCCATCAATAATAGTGCAAATACTAAGCAGATTAAAGCTATTTGCCAGTTTACTATAAATAAAACTCCTAATGCTGTTGCAACACCTTTTCCTCCTTTAAATTTAAAGAATACTGGAAAAGTATGACCAATTACTGCCATTAAACCTGCGATTTGTACAAGTAATGCTTTGTCTGTTCCTTCTACTAAATTTCCTAATAAAACTGCAATTAGTATTGCTACAACTCCTTTTAAAATATCACATATTAAAGTAAGTATAGCTGCTTTTTTTCCTACGGTTCTTAATACATTTGTAGAACCTGCATTTTTACTTCCTTTTTCTCTTACATCAAATCCAGCCATTTTTTTGCTGATTATAACTGAAAAACTAATACTTCCTAAGCAATATGCTATTATTGCCACTATAATATAAGTTGCCATTTTTTATTCCTCCTAAAATATAATTATTCTCCCTTTTCTCTTACAATTACTCTTACTGGTGTTCCTTCTAGCCCAAAATTATTTCTAATCTGATTTACTAAATATCTTTCATATGAGAAGTGAAATAGTTCTTTATTATTTACAAAAATAACAAATGTTGGTGGTTTTGTGCTTGCTTGTGTTGCATACATAATTTTTAGTCTTTTTCCTTTATCAGATGGTGGTTGAACTACTGCTATTGCTTCATTTATTACTTCATTTAGCATTGCTGTTGATACTCTCATTGCATTTTGGTTTGCTACTTTATTTATCATTTCATATAATTTGTTTACTCTTTGCCCTGTTTTGGCTGATATGAATATCATTGGAGCATAACTCATAAATGCTAATTTGTTATAAATATCTTTTTTAAATTCTTCTATTGTATGAGTATCTTTTTCAACTGCATCCCATTTGTTAACAACAATTATTATTCCCTTTCCAGCTTCATGTGCTTCTCCTGCAATTTTTGTATCTTGGTCTGATACTCCTTCTGTTGCATCTATTAACATTAAGCATACATCTGCTCTTTCTATTGCAAGTAATGTTCTCATTATACTGAATTTTTCAATAGATTCTGTAACTTTGCTTTTTCTTCTAATTCCTGCTGTATCGATAAAAACATATCTTCCAAATTCATTTTGAAATTCCGAATCTATTGCATCACGTGTTGTTCCAGCGATATTGCTTACAATAACTCTTTCTTCTCCAAGAATTTTATTGATTAAAGAAGATTTTCCACTATTTGGTTTTCCAATTACAGCCACTTTTATTATTTCACTATCATTGTCATCTTCGTCGTTTTCTGGAAAATGTTCATATATTGCATCTAGTACATCTCCCATTCCTAATGCATTTGTACTAGAAACTGGATATGGTGTACCAAGGCCCAATGAGTAAAATTCATATGCATCATTTGCATCTTGAACAAAATTATCTGCCTTATTGCAAATTAAGACGATTGGTTTTCCGGATCTTTTAAGCATCATTGCTATCTCGCTATCTGCTGCCGTTACACCTTGCTTTATATCTGTTACAAATAATATAACATCTGCTACATTTATAGCAATTTTTGCCTGATCACGCATTTGAGAACCAATTACATCTTCTGCATCTGTTTCAATTCCACCTGTATCTATTAAAGTAAAATCGCGTCCTCTCCAGTTGGCATCTGCATATATTCTATCTCTTGTTACTCCTGGTTTATCTTCTACTATTGATATTCTTTTTCCTACTATATAATTAAAAAAAGTAGATTTACCTACATTTGGTTTTCCTACAATTGCTACTGTTGGTTTTGCCATTTTATTTCACCTCACTTAGTTTTTTTATTATATCACATTTGTCACAAAAATAGCAATAAGAGGTGACCAAAAAGTCATCTCTTATTGCTATTTTAATGAGTAACTATTATTTATTACAAGCGTACTATACATAAATAGAATATCTTGATTATTAAACTCTACATAATTAGGTAACAATTTTGGTGAAATATATCTTGTATCTATTAAAGTAATTTTACTATATTTAGGTATAAATAATGGGACTAAACTGCTGGCATAAGAATCTCTAAATATTATAAGCTCATTGCCTGTTTTATTCTCAGGATTTTCTATTTTCAGTAATGGTGTAGCACCAGATAAGTATATATCATATTTATCTGGTGAATTTATTTTTTCCATATTATATACCTTATTTTCTTTTTTTGTTTCATAATTATATACTTTGCTTTTTTCTATCTCAGAATTTGTTAATATTTTTATTTTGTCTTTGGCAGTAGAAATTGGCAATTGTCCTGAATATGTGCCTTGAAAATCGCAAATCGTTTTTTCTTTATATTCGTTTTCTAAATTCACATTCATACTCTCAGCAATAGTTTTTGCTACTTTTAATAACTTTTCCTGTTTCCAATGCGTATCTGTTTTATAATAATCTTCTAGTTCTAACATATCAAATATTCGTATATATTTAGCAAATGATAATTTTTTGTTTAATAAAGTTTCTAATTTATTGTAATCTAATTTTAAATTTTCATCATTTATAAAATAATTTTTATCTGGAACTATCGTAAAATATACATTGTTTTGATCAGTTAAATATTGCTCGTATATTTGATTTATTTTTTTGGAGATATTTAAAACTGATTTCTCATTTAATGGATATGTTTGGCTTATTATGTAATCTCCATATTGATAAAGATTATTGTAATCACTTTTTCTAAGCAAATTAAATTCTGCATTTATTTTAAGCTTTCTAAATTCTTCTCTTTGTACAAATTGGTCTGTGGTGTATTTATTAAATTTATTGAAGAAAGTACCATTAAAAACTGTTTTGGCAGAAATTTGAGGAAATTGTTCCAATTTTCTTCTTTCAGCAATAGAAATTGTGTCATCTTTTTTTATTATATTTGCTATGAAAAAAATTACAATTATAAATACAAATGCTATTGTAACTACAACATTTTTTAATTTATCGTTCATATTGCCTCCTTAAAACCTAAAATATAGAAATGGATTATATGAATTATCTACCAAATATGCGGTAACTATAATCAATATTGAAGCCATTGCTATTGGCTCTAACAAATTTATTATTTTATTTGCATTAGTTTTTGTTTTTAGTTTTTCTATTATGTTTTTTAGTAATGGTGTGCTTCCAATTATCGCTATTACTAATACCGCCGAATAACTTTTTAAATAATATACTGTACTTGCATTTATTAAGCTCTCTCCATTTGCTCCAAATAGTCCTATAATATTATTCCACGCCTCCACTATACTATTTGCATTAAATATTATAAAACTTATCATTACTGTAAATAAAACATAAATCCTTTGTAAAATCGAAGGCATTTTCTCTAAATGTTTTGTCAAAAATAATTTTTCTATTATAAGCATTATTCCAAACATTAATCCCCATATTACGAAAGTCCAATTTGCACCATGCCAAATTCCTGTTAGAGCCCAAACTATAAAAATATTTCTTACTAAAATTATAGTTCCCTTCCTGTTTCCACCAAGTGGAATATATACATAATCTCTAAACCACGAGCTTAAAGACATATGCCACCTTCTCCAAAATTCAGTTATGCTTTTTGAAATATATGGATAATTGAAATTTTCTAAAAAGTGAAATCCAAACATACGTCCTAAACCAATTGCCATATCTGAATATGCCGAAAAATCAAAGTATATTTGAAGCGAATAGCTTATTGCAAATATCCAATAAAATAGGACACTTTTTTCGTTTGTAGTAGAAAATACATCACATAATTCGCCTAACATATTTGCTATTAGCACTTTTTTTCCAAGTCCTATGACAAATCTTCTTACACCATATGCAAAATTTTCGAAATTGCTTGTCCTATTATCTAGTTCCTTCTCAATAGTTTCGTATCTAACAATAGGTCCTGCAATTAGTTGAGGGAATAATGATACATATGTTGCTAGTTTCAAAAAGCTTTTCTGCGCTTTTACTTTTCCTCTGTATACATCAACTACATAACTTATAATTTGAAAGGTGTAAAACGAAATTCCTATTGGTAGTGCTAATTTTAATAATGGGATTTTACTTCCAAAAATTTGATTTATATTGTTTATTGTAAAATCAGAATATTTAAACAGTCCCAATGCACCTATATGTATAGCAAGCAAAGAAACAAGAATACTCTTTTTCCTATGTTTTTCTAAATACCTAGCTCCCACATAGGCTATAAAAATTTCACCAATCATCAAAAAGGTATATATTGGTTCTCCACAAAAGTAAAAAAATATTGAAGATAAAAAAAGAATAAAGTTTTTAAATTTCTTTGGTACAATAAAATATAAAATTATAACAATTGGTAAGAAATAATACAAAAAGCTAATACTTGTAAATAGCATATTTACCTCCTATATGTAAAAAAGCTTCTTTATAAGAAGCTTTTTACTGTAATTATTCTACTATTAACATTTCGTCTGGAAGTTCAATATCTTCTTCTGCTGTTTTTTCTAGCTCTTTTCCATTTTTATTGTTTACATATTTTTTAAAACCATCATAAACAGGTTTTGCCCAATCCTCATCAGACATTACAGCAAATATTATGTTGTTATAACTAGTTATATATAATTTTTCTGCTGAAACACATATCCATTTGTTCATATTTAAGTTATCTAGCATTTCTTGTTTAATACCTTCAATATCTGCTCCTGCCTTTACTTTTAAAGCAACAGCTGAATATGCTTGCGAACTTATCATAGGTTCTGAAACTAGTAACTTTTCAACATTTTCTGTTGAAACAAGTCCAGTATATTCTGCAACTTGTTCACCGTCTTTAACATCAATTTCTTGTGTTGTTAAATCTGGCAATTGATCCTTTAAATCAGCATAAATAGTATCGAACATTTTTTTTATGTTAATTTCCGTTGCAGTAGTTCCTCCATTTTTTCCACTAATAGCAACCACTCCAATCACGGCAATTACAATTACAACAACCACAACTGCCACCCACATTATCCATTGTTTCTTCATAATTTTCTCCTCCTTACTGCTACTATATCATACTCATTATAATAAGTAAATAGTAAAATTTGCTTTTTTGATAACTTATTAATAAAAAACAAATCCGAAATAAAGTTGTTCTGTATTGTTGTGTATATCAATATATGATATAATATTTTTGTATTTTTTAATATTAGCTTTTCGACAGGAGGCTGATTTTTATGGAATTTAATTTTATTTGGTTAACTTCATTAATTAATCAACCGAGTTTATTTCAAAATTTGGCACAAAAAGCTTATTTGCTAACAGATTCTTGCCAAAATTACCCTAACTATGATAAATGGTATTGGGGTAAAGAAATCCCTCGGATTGTAAATGGTACAGGAGAAATTATTTTATGTTTGAACAGAAATCAAGTTGTAGGTATAGCTTTCTTGAAAAAAGATTTGCAAGAAAAAAAACTTTGTACTTTCTATGTGGTAGAAAATTATAGAAAAAAGTATATCTCAGTAAAATTACTGAATTTAGCTTTTAACTATCTTGGAACTACAACACCTCTAATTTCTATATCTGAACATAAGCTCCCGATGTTTCGCCATATAATTTCCAAATATAATTGGGAATTAACACAAATCCTAAGTGATTCATACTATGGCAATAGTTTTCGTGAATTTGTGTATAATGGTAAACTTATCTAAAAAGAAAACTAGAAAATAATTTAAATAAATTGATTTCTAGTTTTCTTTTTTTATTTAACATATATTTTTCCTTCATATCTAGCAGCAATCCAGCCGCTAGGAATTTTTATCCATAAATCTTTTTTTATCTCTTTCATTCCTAAACATGTTACTTTCGTACCTTGTTTTAACACGGCATTGATGCTATCTTTTGCATTTTTTTGTCCATCTTGGCTTAGTTCGCTTCTTAGTTTCCATCTTTTGTCGATTCCAGCTCCATCTCTTACTTTTAAATTCACTTGTGTTGTATAAGTTTGAGATATCCTTATTCTGTCTTCTCTTATGATTCCTAATGCTTTTTGATTTAATGGTCTTAATATACATTTATATCCCTTGAATGGTTCGTCTTGATATGCTACTTCTCCTTTTTTTATTCCATTTTGGTCAAAAAATTTCATATTAATATCCATAAGTGCTATATGCCCATAACCTTTACCAAAATTGCCTCCATAAACTAAAACATCACCTTCTTGCAATTTTTCACTTGATGCTAATTTATTGAAATACTCTTTTGGATAATTATTCTCCCAGTCTTTTGCATTTC